>Ga0209635_10000441_pt1 | contig 28052 bp, 47 predicted proteins | sample DeeMarSWOR230_32_FD_187463 | JGI IMG/M metagenome (GOLD analysis project Ga0209635, IMG submission 187463) | Marine sediment microbial communities from White Oak River estuary, North Carolina - WOR-2-30_32 (SPAdes) (version 2) | ecosystem: Environmental > Aquatic > Marine > Intertidal zone >...
TAGAAAATATATTTATAAGGAAATAAAAGAATATAAACCCAAAGTAATTATATTGACTGGAGCTATTGCATTACAAAGTTTGTTAGGGCAGAGAATAACAGGAAGAATTGAGAAAGTACCTTTTTCAGATTGGGCAGGAGAATGTATTCCTGACCAGGAATTAAAATTATGGATTTGTCCTGTTTTTCATCCTGCTTATATTATGAGAAATGATGCTGATCCAGTTTTATTAAAAATATGGAAAAAGCAGATTGAAAAAGCTATCTCTATGATTAACATTCCTATCTATATACATAATTATGAATCTGATGTGATTATTATGACAGAAGAAAATGAAGTATGTACTTTTATAGAAAATATGATGATTACTACAAATTCTCTTCTTTCTTTTGACTACGAAACTACAGGAAAAAAACCACATAGAGAAGGACAGAGAATAATTTCAGTTTCTATTTCAGACGGGATATATGCCTGGTCTTTTCCATTTTTCTCTGAAAGTGAAAGATTTATTCAACTATGGAAAAAGTTTTTATCTTCCAACACAAAAAAGATCGCTCATTATGCCAGTTTTGAAAGATTGTGGTCGATAGAAAAAATAAATACGGATATTGAAGGACAATTATGGGATACTGCTTTAATACAACATATTTTAAGAAATGATAAAAATAAACAGTTAAAATTCTGGTCTTATGTAAAATTTGGTATTTTAGGCTATGATGATAATTTGCATTCGTTTATATCTAAAGCAAAAGAAAATGAAGATGAGAAATCGGCAAATGCTTTTAATAGATTAGATGAAGCATCAAAAAAAGAAGTATTACATTATGGTGGATTAGACTCTTTATTAACACATAAATTACAACAGGAGCAATCATCTGAATTAATTAATAATAAAAATTATATAAAAGCGTATGAACTTTTTATTGAAGGAGATGAATATCTTGTAAAATGTTCGCAAAATGGAATTAGATTAAATTTAGAGGAAATGGAAAAACAGAAAATAAGAATAAAAAGAAAATTAGAAAAATTACATTTAGATATAATGGAAAGTAAAGAAATACAAGAATGGGACAGAATAAAACCTTTTAATTATAATAGTATAAAAGATATAAAACACTTACTTTTTGATTTAATGAATATTCATCATTTTATATTAACTAAAACAGGAAATCCAGCAGTAAATAAAGAAGCTTTAGAAAAAATGAATCTTCGAATAACAAATAGAATACTTGAATACAGAAGATGGAATAAGGCTTTAAATACTTATATAGCTCAATATTCCCGTGAACAGATTAATGGTATTCTTCATCCTTTTTTCCATTTATCTACTGTAACAACTTATCGATCATCAAGTAGTAGACCGAATTTTCAGAATATTCCCAAACAGGATAAAGAAATAAAACAAATACTCCGGTCTTTTATTATTCCCAGGAAAGGAAATAGATTGACTTCTTATGACTTTAAACAAATGGAAGTATGTGTTGCTGCCTGTTATAATCAAGATCCTAATCTTATTGCATATATTAAAGATACAACAAAAGATATGCATAGAGATATGGCAGCATTACTTTTTATGAAAAATAAAGAAGAGATAACAAAAGAGGAAAGACAAGAAGTAAAGAATAAATTTGTATTCCCCGCTTTTTATGGCAGTTATTATGAACAAATGGCACCAGATTTGTGGGAAAATATACCAAAATATACAAAAGTACATTTAAAAGAAAAAGGAATAAAAAATTTATTTGCTTTTATTGAACACGTTCATTATATAGAAAATTATTTATGGGAAAGTCTCTTTCCTGTTTATGCTGATTGGAAAGTAAAAACATATAAAGAATATCAAAAGAAAGGTTATATTGATTTTTATACTGGTTTTCGCTGTTGGGGGCCAATGAAGAAAAATGAAGCTATTAATTATAGAATACAAGGAACGGCTTTTCACATTCTTCTTTGGACTTTAATCCAAGTAATGAAAAGAACAGAAAGTAATAAAAGAAGTTATATTATAGGACAAATTCATGATGATATTGAAGGAGATATCCACCCGGATGATGAAGAAGAATTTGATTATCTTGTCTGGCTTTATGCTACACAAAAAGTTCGGGAGCATTGGGATTGGATTAATGTACCTCTCCGGGTTGAAAAAGAACGATCAGAAATAGATGGTAATTGGGCTGAAATGAAGGATTGCGGATTTCTGGATTTTAGTAAGAAAGGAAATTAAAGAATGAAACATAAATATTTAACAGATTCAATAGAACTGATAAAAAATATTAGTTCAGAATCGAAAAATAATAAAATAAGATTAAGGAATATAATTTTATCTTATGCAGATGAATTTGCTTTTATTACTGAAGCAATAAAACAAATAGATCAATATAAAACAATAATTGAACCAGCCGGAGAAGTAGCCTGGAATGAAGTTAAACCAAATCTTAAAGCTTGTGTAAGAGGAGAAATAACTATTTTTGAATTCTTTTTTCTTGATCTATTACAAATAATTAAAAAATGTTATAATCAGTTTCAAATTGCAATGGCAATTTGTCGGAATATTCCTCTAATTAACCGGGGAATAAAAGAATTTAAAGGGGAAAAAAATGGGAAATAAAGCATGTCATTTTTGTGATGTTTTATCTGTAACTGTTGAAGATATAATTGCAATATAAAAAAAGTTAAATATTTAGGGAAGAATATTGAATGTACTTATTATTAATAAAAGGAAGTATTGGGATAAAGGAGGTATATAATGCCACTTCATAAAATACATAGAAATATGTATCCTTATATTACTCACACGTGGAATCCTATAAAAGGAGAATGTAGTCATGATTGTTCATATTGCTATGTAAAAAAAATGATGCAACAATTTAAGCAAAAACAAAAATTACCAAAATTTTATGAATCAGAACTAAAAGTAAATCTTGGTACAGGAAAAATAATATTTGTCGGTTCAAATATAGATATATTTTCAGAATTAATACCATTTATTTGGATAATAAACACATTAGATCACTGCAAAAAATATCCTGATAATTTATATTTTTTCCAGACAAAAAATCCTGCCAGGTATATTGAATTTGCTAATGACAATCAATTTCCTGAAAAAGTTATATTTTGTACAACTATTGAGACAAACAGGTATTATCCTGAAATTATGGGGAACTCACCAATGCCGCTTGTCCGAATGAAACATATCAATGATATGAGACTAAAAAAATATGCAACAGCTATTACAATTGAACCTATCCTTGACTTTGATTTTTCAATATTTTCCAGTACATTAATTGCTTGCAGACCAAATTTTATTTATATCGGTATGGATTCAAAAAAATGTGGACTGCCTGAACCAGGGAAAAACAAGATAAAAGAATTGATTGATGTCTTGCGGAAATCTGGACTAAATGTCAGGATTAAAGATAATTTATGGAGGTTAATAAAATGAAATCATGTCCTTTTTGTGGCGTTATGCCTGTTGTTTATGATTCATCTGATGATTTAAAATTAGAACATAAGCCAAATTGTTTTTTAAAAGATAATACATGGATTGTTGGCGAACGACAGATAAATAAATGGAATACTCGTTTTCCTGACTGGATATCAATAGATGAAAATGAAAAATTACCGGAAGAATTTAAAGTAGTACAGACATATCATGTAGATGATTTATATCCAGTAAATGCTTATTTATATGATAAAAAACAAAATATATGGATAAGAGAAACTGAGGGGCCGGAGGATATAGTCATAAATGGAAGGAATGAACAATTATATAGACCACCTACTTACTGGCAACCTCTACCTGATTTGCCGGATAAAATATGAAATTAATAACAGATTATGAAGTAGAAGGAAGTTGGACAACTCATAAAGCAAAAAGTAGATGTCGAAATTGTGGTAAATTAAAAGAATTAGTACCAGAAAAAGGACATTATAATTCTCAATATTGGAAATTAAAAAGGCCAGATGGACTTGATTTATTTTGTTGTCCCAACGGTTGTTCAATAAAAGAAGCAGATAAAAAAATGGAATATTTTTTAACTTTTTATAATTATATGATAAAAAGATGTAAATCATATAATTATCGTCTAGATTATACTATAATAAAATATGGTTGGATTGATAGAAAAGGAATTCTTTTTCCTTGTAAACATCAAGAACATAAATATATTGCAGAAAAAATTTTTAAGAAAAATATGAATATAATAGAAAATGAAGGTTATGTTAAAATAACAGTAGGAATAAATCAAAAAATAGTTATTTCTTGTATTAAGAAACCGACTGAACAACAAATAAATACTATTTTAGATTGGGCACATGCTAATAATTTTAAAACACGAGAATTATTTAATTATATCAGAACTGATTCTATGCATTATGAATTTGAAATGAAAAAAATTAGAAAGGAGTATATTTCATGAATTTATATAATCAATATAGACCTAAAGATTTTGATGAAATGGTAGGGGAATCAATTATAATTGAAAATCTTAAAAGTATTATTTCAAGTACAAATAAATCCCATGTATATCTTTTTACTGGCCCACCTGGATGTGGAAAAACTACTGCTGCCTTAATATGTGCCAATAAATATATTAAAACAGCCCAAATAATAGAAATTAATTCTGCTAATAATAGGGGAATAGATATTGCCAGGGAAATTATAGAAAATATAAAAGGAAAACCTATAATTGGTACTAATTGGGTTTATATTATTGATGAAGTACATGAAACCACTAAAGATTGGCAGGATGCTATGCTTAAACCCCTTGAAAATGTTCCTGAATATGTTTATTTTTTTCTCTGCACTACTAATCCTGAAAAACTAAAAATAGCATTAAAAAATCGATGTTCTATTTATAATTTTAAGTCGATTGAAAACACAATATTGTTTCGGCTTGTAAATAGAATAAGTAGAAAAGAGAATAAAAATATTGAAGAAGAAATTCTTCATGAAATAGCAATAAAAGCAAAAGGTTCTGCCAGGTCTGCCTTAATTATGCTTGAGAAAATCTTTAATGTAAATAACTCTAAAGATGCAATGCAAATAATAAAGACATGGGAAGATGATGAAATTATTCCAGATATAGGAAGACTCTGTCGTTTATTACTTGATAAAGAAGTTTCCTGGTCTCAATTATGTTTAATATTAAATAAATTGAATGATATTGAAGTAGAAACAATAAGACGGGGAATATTAGGATATATGGCAACAATACTTTTAAAACAAAATAATAGAAAAGTTGCTATCATAATGGAATCTTTTCTTGATCCTTTTTATAATACAGGAAGACCTGGATTAATATATGCTTGTTATCAAGCAATAAATATGTAAAAAGGAACGAAAAGGAAGATTAACTGCTATATTATATATGAAAGGAGAATAAATATGTATGAAAAAAGGGCAAGAGTAAATGCAAAGCAAAAATCATCCGGTGAATGGTATTTTGATATAACTGTAGAAATAACTTCAGATATGGCAATATCAGAAGATGAGCATTCCGAAATGATTATAAAACAAATAGAATCTTTGCAAAAAGCTTTTACGACTGAGAATAAAAAAATAGTTAATGATTCCTTATAAAGGAATATAAATAACAATAGAAAGGAGAAAATATGCAAAGAGAAAGAAAAAGCCTCAGTAAGAGATATGATACGTCATATCAAAACAGGGAAGGAAAAAGTCAATCAATAATAAGACCGCCCCAGGGAATAGAATTTTTCAGTATAAAAGAAGAAGGAACATTCCGACTTATTATCATTCCTTATTTAATAAAAACAAATAATCATCCTCTTGTAGTAAAGAAAGGAAGTGATATTAAAATAGGTGATTTGGATTATGTATTTGACGTTTGGGTACATCGATCGATTGGGCCGGAACAATTCGATGCAGTATGTTTAAGACTGAATTATGGAAAAACTTGCCCAGTATGTGAAAGTAAAGAATATGGAAAACCATCCAGGCGAGTTTACTATAATGTTATTGATGCAGATCATCCAAATAAAGGAATACAAATCTTTCATTACAGTCATTATCTTTTCGAAAAAGAATTAATTGAGGAAGCAAAAGTGGAAGGAGCACAGGGTTTTATCCGGGATTTTGCCGATTATGAAAATGGTGATGTAATTCAGTTCAGAACATCAAAAGCAAGCGCAAAAGGAAATATTTATTATGAATGCAAATCTTTTAAATTCCTTAGTCGTAAGAATTTTATTGAAAAAGGAGAATTAAAAGAAGAATGGATTAAAAATGCTATTTCCTTCGATGATATTGTAACTATATATACTAATGAAGATTTAACTGAAATGCTCTATCCTGAAACAGAAGAAAATATTGAGGAAATAGATAAATCAGAAAATCGAAAAGAGAATAGAAAAGAAAAAGAAGAGTGTCCATATAATCATGAATTTGGTGAAGATAATGATAATGAAAAGTACATAAGGGATTGTGATGAGTGTAAAATCTGGGCAAAATGTGAAAGGGAATACCGGAGAATTCATGGAAAAAAATAATTTAAGTTTAAATGAAGCTTTGGAAATTTGCAAAGCCTGGGGACTGTCCGTAACAGCCTCCGGGCTTCTTTATGCTGCAAGACAACATGGTTTTATGGAAAAAGCATCGGATGATTTTCATTATAAATATAAAAGAAAAGGTTTAATTGAATATATAAAAAATGCTTCTGGAGAAGTACCTGAAGGATGGATTACAATAAGAGAAGCTGCTGAATTAACTAAAAAAAGTATAGGAACTATTTATTATCATATACAAAAAAAAGAACTTATTGCAAAACAATTAGGAAGAAACCGGCTATATTATATTGAGAAAGATCAAATGGAAAGATTTTTTAAGGAGAAAATTGATGAACGAAAAGAGAGATAGTTATTATAAAGTAGCCGCTGAATTTGATATGAATATGAATGAAGCTTATAAAGTATGGAAAAGATTTAATCATTATAAAATAAATTCTAGTATGTCTACTTATAAAATTATAATTGAATTACGAAAAGAATTTGAAAATGATTTGGAAATACTCGATTTTTTTACTGCTTTCGGTTTAGTTATGATAACTGATTTTATGAGAGGAAAAGAATGAGTTATAATTTAACATTAACGAAAAAAGAGATTGAATATATTATTGATAATTTAATGTATATAGTTTCCTGTAGTAAGGAAGGAAATAAAAAAATAAAAATAATAACTAAATTACAAAAATTATTAAAACCGATAAAAATAAGAAGTGCAAAAAATAAGGGAAGAAATCTACAAAAATGGGTATGTGAGAGAATAGCACAATTATTTAATATTGAATATAATCAGCAAGATGATAATTGTTCTATTCATTCAAGGGAAATGGGACAGACTGGAATAGATATTATTATAAGAAATAAAATAAAAGAAAATTTTCCTTTTATTATTGAGTGCAAAAGTGGGGAACAATTAAAACTTATAAATTCTATTCAGCAGGTAAAAAAGAATACACCAGATAATAACTGGTGGATAATTGTATATAAAAAAAAGGCTTTTAAAAATCCAATTGTAATAATGGATTGGCACTGCTTTTATTGGTTAAACTCAGAAAGATTAAATAAATTAAAATAAGAAGAATATTGTGAAAGGTGATAATATAATAATATTATGTGAAAGAGAAATAGATATGAAATTAAAAAAAGAAATTATTAAAATAATTAAAAAATGTCTGGAGAAGGAAAATGAAGATAGAAAATAAAGATATAACTCTTAAAACAAAAGATTTTGATATGATAATAAAAAAAAGACGGTTTAAAATATTCAAATGGAGTATAGTAGCATTTCTCAGCATAACCATTTTTACAATTAATTTTCATATTTTCATAGTCTGGCCTTATTTGGAAATGAAACACCGGCAGACATATTCTTTTTACAAAGATAATTTAACTGAATTAATATATGATAAAGAAGTAGATAGATTTGAAAAAGTTTTTGATTTAGTTAATTATTATGAAAATGAAATATATTCATTTATTAAAACATATAAATTTGATAGTAAAACAGCTCAGGAAATGCAATTGTATATGTTTGTAAGTTATGCTATTATTGCAGTAATTAATTTTCTTATTTTATTGCTTTGTATAGGTCGAATAAAAGTTAATGATCTGGATACTACCTTTGCAGAAATGGGTGAACTGGGAAAAACACAAATAGTAGCAAAAATACAGGAATCACTAAAAGGGGGGAAATAGAATGATACTTTATCTTTTAATTGGAGTTATGATTTTATATGTAATAGCTTTTATTTTATTATTAACCTGGAAAAGGAAATGAAATGAAATATAAAACTAAAGAATTGTTATCAAACTTTATTATTATCATTTGTCTTATACTTATATTTTTCTTTGGATTTCTTTCTGGATTTAGTTTGAATTGGTTTATTGAAAATGAAAAGAAAAATAATATAATTGAACTGCAATTTAAATTATTAGATGATAATTATAAGAGAATTAAACAGTTAGAAAAAGGGTGTGAAAAATGATAATAACATTATGCGGATCGACCAGATTCAAAAGAGAATATGAATTTTGGAATCTATTGCTTACCCTATCGGGCCATATTGTTTTAAGTTGTTGTTTTTTTCATCATGCAGAAAATAATGATTTAAAACGTTTTCATAAAGCAAAATTAGATATAATGCATTTAAATAAAATAGATATATCAGATGCAATTTTTGTGATTGATAAAGATAAATATATAGGGGAATCGACAGAAAGAGAAATTGTCATGGCTGAATACTTTAAGAAAATGATTTTTTATGTATCTGAAAATGAATCATTTAAAAAGTATATGATTTTTCAAAATAAAAATATAGAAAAAGATGGAATATTACTTAGATCTGAAATATTATATATTGATATGAAATTATATAAGGAAGCAGAAGAATACTTTAAGGAGGTCATTAAAAAAAATGAAAATAAATAGATCAGATTTGAATAAGGAGATATTATGACAATAGAAAAATATAAGCAAATAAAAAAAGAAATTGAAAAAAAACATAGAAATGAAATACAGGAATTAGATAAAAGATATGCTTTAGCTAATAATCCTTATAAAATTGGAGATATAATTAGATATAAAAATATAGTAATAAAAATAGATAAAATAGTTATAATTTGCCTTACTCATCCATCATGCGAATACTTCGGATATTGTGTAAATAAAGATGGAACATTAAGTAAGAAGCGGAATTATATTTTTCAAACATGGTTGAGGGAAAAATAAATGAATTATAAATGTATAGATTGTGGAAAATGGTTTTATAATTGTAATGATTTAACTCCTTACATTGCATGCTCCAATTGTGGTGGAGATATATGGGGAGAAGAAGAAGTAAAACAAATGATTGAAGAAATAAATAAAAAAATAGCACATTATGAATATATGATTTCTAAATTAAAAGACGAAAAGGAAAAATTTGAATGATAAACATAGATAAAATACCAGGATTTCAAAAAACACCGGATGAAATAACATCTGCATATGATACATGTATTATTTTCAATATAATAGATACGATAGCAAGTGAAAATGGATTTAATAATATTGATCCTTTAACAAGGAGAGTAAGAATATATAAAAAGTTACTTGATAATCAGCGGGGGTTATTGAAAATGGTTTTACGTATATATGATCTTTTATTTAACAAGCCAATATCTAAAGAAATAATATCGGAAACCGAAATATTTATATTAATTGAACAGGTTACTGGTAAATCATGGGAGGAATTAAATGAAATACATTAAATATCTATGGTACATAATTAAACATAAATTTTATGTCATGATTGAATGTTTTAAAATTGGTCTTATTTGGGAAGGAATATTACATGATTGTGATAAATTTCTACCTTCTATGTTTATTCCTTATGCTAATTATTTTTATGGAAATAAAGATAAATGGAAAGACAGACTTAATATAGCATGGAATTCTCATCAAAAAAGAAATAAACACCATTATCAATATTGGATATTAACGAACGATAATGGAGAAATTATTTTATTAGATATTCCAGATAAATATTTAAAGGAAATGATATGTGATTGGAAAGGGGCCGGAAAAGCTATCACTGGAAAAAACAATATAAAAGAATGGTGGAAAAAAACAGCAAATGAAAAATTGATAAATATATCTACAAAAATTAAAATAGATAAAATATTAGGTATATATAAATAAAAAAATGAATGAGAAAAAAATTAAGAATATAATTTCATGAAAGGAATTGGATGAGTGATGATATAATAAAAATAATGCATAGAATAGGTGTTTTAAATGAAGCTATAATGATAAATTTAACTTTGTTTGACAAAAATATACAACAAACAGAAATTATTGAAAGAATAAGAAAAATAACAAAAATAATAGTTGATATATATAATAATTTTTTTAAAAAGGTTGACAATGGTTATTTTTATGAAAAAAAAAATCAATTAAAACAATTATTAAAAGATTTTGTCGAATGTGTTGAGAGAGATTTTCAATTAGATCTTTCAACACAAGATCAGGATACTACTTATTATGCAGTATGGCTATATTTAACGACGGGAAAACTGGAGGGATAAATGAGCGATATTGAGAAGTATGATTTTCTTATAGAACAAAATAGGGATTTAAATAAATATATAGGAATACAAAAAAAAATAATTAAGAAATTAAAAGAAGAAAATGAAAAATATAAAAAATTTATTGATTTAATAAAATATTGTAATGATTCTTGTCCTCTTATAAATAACTGTTCTAATTGTAGATTAAAAGAAATTGATATAGAATGTTATAAATGTTGGCTTGAATGGATAAAATCATGAATAAAGGAGGAGCCAAATGAATAATAAAGAATATAAAATGTTTTTAGCTTTTTTAAATGAATCAAAAAAGTTAAAAGAATATTGCATCAAAAAAAGAGATGAAGGAAATTGTGGAAATTGTTTTTTTGTATTGAGGGATATATGTCTTTTTGTTTTTGTATTGAGGGATATATGTCTTTTTGGAGACCATCCAAGTGATTGGAATGTTGATATATTAATACGTAGACTTAATAGTTTAAAAAAGAAGTGAAAATTGACATTTTTTATTATTTATTATATACTTTTAGTAGATTTTTTTAAAGAAAAGGGTTGAAATCATGAAAAACAGTACAAAAAAAGATAAAAAATCTGATAAAAAACTAAAAATGTCATTAAAAAATGCTAAAGAATTGATTAATGTTGATTTAAAAGATTTGAAACTTAAACCCAGGGAAATTCGATTTGTGGCAGTCTTTTGTCTTACCTGGGATCAAAAAAAAGCCTTTATTGCTGCCGGATATACAGCATCGACTGAAAATACTTTATATGCAAATTCTACCCGTATGATAAGTAACGATAGAATATCTACTGCAATACAACGTTATATATCTAAGGCGATAGAACCATATAAGGATAGATTAAATTTAATGTTGTTAGAAGTATGGTACAGACGCGCTTTCTATAATATTGAAATATTTTATAATAGTGACGGTACAAGAAAAGATTTAAATGAAATACCGGAAGAATGGAGAATTTGTATTGATGGAATAGAAAAGAAAAGATATGGAAAAAGTCCAGAGATAAATTTTGATATTGATTGGAACATTTGTTCCCGAACCGAAGCATTAAAAGAAATCAGATCAGTTCTTGAAATAGCAATAGGCAAGAATGCAGCAGCAGATTTTCCAGTAGATAATAAGGAGAAATTAGAAATGCTAAAACAACGAAAATATGCAGAACTCGGTATAAGTGAAAAGGATGGTATTATCCCCTTTGATAAATTCAGAAAATTAAGAAAGGCAGAATAAATGCAATTAAAAGAATATAAATTATACCAACCAATAAACACAATAATTGGACTAAGTAAATGAACATAATTAAGCCCCACCCAACTAAAGTCATTTCCAGGGCAATGACTTGTTTTAATAATTTGTTTTGTAACTTTAACCATAAATTAACCTTAAGTTATCTGAGTTTAGCTTCTCCCTGCCCTGGGGGAGAACTTTAAATAAAAAGAGGAAATATAAATGACACCATTAACAGCCATAAGAAAATATTGTTTATATTGCAGTAATAATCAGCCAATAGAAATACAGAAATGCCCATCAAAAAATTGTCCCTTCTATCTTTATAGGATGGGAAAAAATACAACAAAACCGAGACAAAGGGCCTTAAAAGCAATCAGAAAATATTGTTTAGATTGTTCTAATAACAGTTCAAACCAGGTAAAAAAATGTACTTTTTCTGAATGTCCCTTATTTGAATATAGATCAGGTAAAAATCCTAAATGTGTGAATAGAAAGGGTAATAGTAAATGGGTTAAAAAATCCCTTCTATGGCAATAAGCCCTTAGAAAATGCTCCATTTTCATTACAAAAACAGAAAATGGTGTTGTACTACAATGAAAGGAGAATATCAAAATGAGAAATAAGAGAGCAAGAGAATTGAAAAGAAAATGTGGTGATAAGCTTAATTATAGAGACATTAAAAGATTATATATATCCCTGAATAAAACTAACAGGAAAAAATTGCTAAAGGAAATGGAAGGAAAAGAATGAAAAGAAATAGTGATACAAAAGATCAGCCAAAGACACCGAGACCAAATATTCCACCTACACCGAGACCAAAATTTTTAGAAGAACAGCAATTGTAATTTGTCTTTGTAAATATTTATACAAATACAGAAGAAGCTAAAAAAGTATTAAAGGAGATAATTTATAAGTGAAATGTCTTATAAATTATATCATACTTTTCCTGAGTACGAACCTACGCGTTAGGAGGATACGAACCTGGAGGTTCGTATCCTCCGAACCTGGAGGTTCGAACAAAGATACAAAGATTAAGGATACAAAGATTAAAGAAGAAGAGATATACAACTCTGGCGAGTTGTGTAAAGCTCCACTTTTAAATTTTTATAACTTGCAGAGGAATATTTAGAAAGAATGCTTTTAAATCAACCTATAAAACAGAATAATATCTATACTGATTTTGATTTGGCAGCAATCCGAGAATATCCCCATATTTTAGGACATATTGCAAGAAAAGAGAAATTGACTATTTTACATTCTGAATGGATTCATCATTGTTGGGAGACAAATAAAGATAGGTCTTTGCAAGCACACCGGGATGCTTATAAAACTACTGCCGTGATAGTTATTGGATCTATTTGGTGGCTTCTTTTTCATCCAAATGATCGGATAGGTATAATCAGAAAAAGTTTTACTGATGCTGCTCTTGTAGTGTCTGCTGTTCGGGAAATTATGTCACTGCCAGAGATAAGAGAACTTTTTAAAACTTTACATGGATATTATCCAGAATTTAAAACAAGAAGGGAAGGATTACTTACTTTCAATTTTAAGGAAACAATTACTCCTGAAGGAAGTATAAATGCATATGGAATAAATCAGACTTTGACTGGAGTTCATCTTGATAAAATTTGTTGTGATGATTTTGTAACGCTTAGGGATAGAATTTCCCCGGCTGAACGAAAAAAAACTATTTCTATGATTCAAGAGATAAGAACGAATATAATTGAATCTGGGAAATGCTGTTTTTTCTTAGGAACTCCCTGGCATAAAAATGATGCCTGGACAGTTTGTCCCTCTGCAGTGAAGTACAATGTATATGAAACTGGAATAATATCAGATGAGCAAATAGAAGAGAAAAGAGGGAAAACTACAAAATCCTTATTTGCCTGTAATTATGAATTAATACATATGGCAGAGGAAGGAAGGTTATTTGCTGATCCTCAATATGGCAGATGGTCTTATGCATTATTTGGAACTATAGGTCATATTGATGCTGCTTTTGATGGTAAAGACACTTGTGCATTAACTTTTATGGGAAAAAAGAGTGATGAGAAAATACAGGGATTTGGAAAAATATATCCTGGTAATGTAAAAGATTGGTTAGATGTAATTGAGGCAGAATATAGAAAACGAAGATGTAGAAAAATATATGTTGAAAATAATACAGATAAAGGTTATACTGCTAAATTATTAAGAGGAAGGAATTTAATTGTCGGGGAATATTCCGAGCCGATGAATAAACATCAGAAAATTTCTTCTTATTTATATGATCAATGGAATAATATTGAATGGTCAGAAGAAACTGATCTTGACTATTTAGTACAAATAACAGATTATGAAAAAGGAGAGGAACCGGATGATGCCCCAGATAGTGCTGCATCTTTAATTTTAAGAGGTGGTTTTTCTTCTGTTCAGTCAGGAAAAGGAGAGGCTTTATTTAAATGGTAAATTTTATAATTAAACAAACTGTCTACGGCCGTATTAAACAAACTATCTACGGCCGTTTATTTGCGTCGTGAGTTAATATAAATGGAGGTAATAAAGTGAGTGATATAATATTTAAATTATCTAAAAAGATTGGTTTTTTTAACCGTTTTTTTAGAGATAAAAATACAAAAATAGATAATGAAATGAATGGATTAATAACTCAGATAGATTCTCTTACGAATCAAATAAAAGAAATAAACAGAAAAGATGGTTGGGGTAATGTTCTTGCCGGGTTGGGCAGGAAACAGGATAAAACAATATATACTACTTTTTTATCTGCTCCATTTCTTGATGATATTATGTTGGCAGATTTATATACTGGTGACGGCCTGGCTAAAAAAGTTGTGAGTGCCCCTGCCGATGATATGACCAGAAAATGGATTACATTAGAGGGAGAAGATGAGGAAATTATTGAGAAAGAGTTATTCCGACTTGATACTCCACAGAAAATAAATGAGGCTATAAAATGGCAGAGATTATATAATGGATCGCTTATAATTATAGGGGCTATGGATGGAAAAGATTTAACTAAACCTTTAAGGGTAAAAGAAGGAACACAAATAGCTTGGTTATGTCCGGTAGAACGTTCCCGTATTCATATTACAAATTCTGATTTTGTTTCTGATCCTACTTCTCCTGATTTTGGAAATATAGAAATATATACGATGTATGTTGGCCCAGCATTTAATGAAATTAAAGTACATAGATCCAGGGTTTTAGAATTTTTTGGAGAACCAGTTCCTTCTGATATGACAAGCAGAGATATTAATACGGAATATTGGGGAATGTCAGTAATACAATATACCTGGAATATATTGAAAATATGCGGAAGTGTTTTACAAGGGATTTCTAATATTCTTTATGAATTTATTATAGGAAAATATAAAATTAAAGGATTGGAAGAAAAACTTGCAGCAGGAAATGAGAAACTTGTAATTCAAAGAATGGATATTATAAATATGTTTAAATCGGTTATAAATGCTGTATTATTGGATGCTGAAGGAGAGGATTATATCCGGGATTCTGCTTCTGTTGCTGGTGTTGCTGATTTACTTGATCGAATTATGATGTTTTTATCAGCAGTTTCTAATATTCCGGTTTCACGGCTATTTGGCAGATCTCCTGCCGGAATGAATGCTACAGGAGAATTTGATTTAAGAAATTATTATGATTCTGTGGCAGTTCTTCAAAATAATTTAATGAGAAAACCTTTGCAAAAACTTATTGATATTTTATCTGTAAGTTATGCAAAAGGACAGGAATATACTTTTAAATTTAATCCTCTTTATGAGTTATCAGAAAAAGAGAAAGTAGAAATTGAAAAATTAGAAGCTGATGCAGATCATGTAAGAATTGAAGATGGAATTCTGGGTGCAGAAGAAGTCCGGGATATAAGATATCCAGAATTAGATAGCTTAAATAAGGAAGTACCAGAAGAGAATGAAGAGGAATAATGAGGATTAAAAATATAGAAAAGTATATAAAGAAAGGAGTAAGATGACTGCCAGTTATTTATATTATCCTGATGAAGGGGATGAAAAATGTGTTTTCTGTGGAGGTGCTTGTTCAAGCAGATATATAGCGAAAGATTTTATAAAAGATACATTTACGAATTATAATTTTTTTGTCAATCCTGATGGAGAATATATATGTTTAGGTTGTATAGAGAGTATAGGTTCTAAAAATATAGAGAAGTTGATAATGCCAGATAGTGAAATAAAAACAAATCAATCAGCCAGGACTTATTCATGGGTATTGACAAAAAATAGAAAAAGAGCATATAGTAAAAGACATATAATGGAATTGAGAAAAGAAGTACTTAATCCACCTGATCCCCCGTTTGCTATAATAATTTCTGATAGTGGAAAAAAGCATTTAATATTTAGATCACCTGTTTCTTTTGATAAAGAGAATTATTTTTTACAATTCGAAGAAGAAAGTATTTTTATTAATGTAAATAGATTGAAAGATAGAATTATTTTATGTGAAAAGATAATATCTTTTTGTGGAAAAAAAGGTATTTTAATATATGACAATTTTAGAGTTTCTAAATATTGTCTCTCTTCCGGTATGGCAGAGGAAAATCTTATTATTAATTTTTTAAATGTGAAAGATGAGCAGTTAACTCAATTAGCTGTATTTCTTTCACGAAACAAGGAGGCTTGCTTTAATGAGTATTATTTTAATAAAGAACCAGGGAGAGTTTCGAAAGAAACTTGCTTGTTGTTTTGATTCTGTTTCTATAACAGGAGAAGAAAAGAAAGAAGAGATAAAGGAGAAATGTATTAATTTTATTTCTTTTCTCCCTATTGTTTTTTCTGATGATTTAGAGAGAAAAACATTATGGGATAGAATAAGTAATGGCATTTATTCAGCTACAACAAAATGTGATAATGATTTTGAAAAATTTATTAATTATGTTTTAGAATATATAAAAGCTGATGCTGCCAAAGTTGCCAGTAATAAAGAATTTTCTGATTTTCTAACTTATACAGTAAAACAATCAGATGAATGGAAAATTGCTTTTATAAATTACTGTCAGACTAAATATTTTATTGTAGTTACATATGCAAGACAAAAATGGGAAGAAAAAAAAGCAGAGAAAGGAAAAGATAATGGAAAATAAAATAAGAACATATAAAATATATTGTATTCTGGAAACTCTGAGTCCTCTTACACATATGATGGGTGTTTCTGGTAATGAGTCTCTTATTAATAGAGAGCCTATTATATATAAAAATAGAAAAGTATTTGTTCCTGTTATTTCTGGAAATAGCATAAGACATAGAATGATTAGAAGTGCCGGATCTGAATATTTAGTAAAACAAATGGAAATTGATGGAAAACTTGGATTAGACCAGCTTGATTTTATGTTTTATGGAGGCAGGTTATGCGAAACAAAAACAACTACAAACATATCAAAAATAGCTGAAATGGAAGAATTATTCCCGTTATATAGATTATTGGGTGGATCACTTAAAAATCAAATAATAGCAGGTAGTCTGGATGTATGGAGAGGTTTACTTATTTGTGAAGAAAACAGAAAAACTATAAATGAATATTTACCAGAAGAATATAAAATAACAAATAAACTTTTACCTGCTGATTTATTTATAGGTAATTATCAATATACAAGAGGAGATGCAAGAAATATTAGAAATATTTCTTCTATTGCTGATAATGTGTCTTCACTTGATGATAGAGAAAAATCTAATTTAATGTTGTATAGTGGACAACAAGTAAATAGAAACAGTCTATTTTTTCATGGTTTTTCTACAAAACATATTTCAAATATAGAAATTGGATGTCTTTTTCATTCATTACAGTTATGGTCAGAAAATTGCAGTACTGTTGGAGGAATGGCTGCTAAAGGTCATGGAAGAGTTATTATTAATTGTATTATGCATGATATTGATATAGATATTTCTGAGTGTATTTTATTATATATAGAACATGTTAAAAAAAATAAAGAAAAAATGGTAAAATGGTTAGATGCTAATTTTCCGAAAAAGAAAAATAAGGGAGATATTTTAGATGGGTGATTATTTTAAGATCACGTGTAAACTTTGTTCTCCCTTATGTGGAGATGCTCCTAAATTAGATTCTTTAATAGTGAGTGAATTAATTTTTAAACAGAAATTATGTAAATCTGGTGAGAAATTATCAAGGGGGGATCCTATTTCTAAATTCAAAATTCCTTCAATTCCATTATATACAGAATATTTTAATGATATTCCTTTATATCATGTATCTGACCCTATTTGTTTTATCGATTTTGAATTCAGGGAAGATTTTTGTTGTCATTTAGAACCTGAATTATATTATCTCCTGGCAGAGAAAGAGAGAAAATCAATTTCTGCTGTTTCTGGTAAATACAAAGATACCCGGCTTCCTTTACGTCTAAAACATATAAGTAAAATAATATGGTTCTGCCGGGGAACAAAGGATAGTATATTGGAAATATTGCAAAAAAATATTTTTTCTATTGGAACAAAAAGAAAACAAGGATTTGGTGTTGTTTCTTCCTGGTCTGCTGAAAATGTTGATGAAGATTATTCTTTTTTTGCAAAAAAAGAAGAAAAAGAAGTATTGATGAAAACTTTACCAGAATTATATATTGATAAAAAGAATACAATAGGTTTTGCTATTCAGTATGGGGCTTGTTCTCCTCCATATTGGCATCCAGAAAGATATATGAATGTAGCGGTTCCTTGTTGATGAAAGTTCTTTTATTTAATGTAGGAAGGAATTTAAATAGGGCTTATCGTACTTGTTTTTCATTTGGAATAAATGAATTATATCTGATAGGAAAAAGTGATGATAAAAGTATTATATGGGAGAAAAGAGGAAATTTATATTCTGCTAAAGATAGAGTAAAAATAAAATATTATGATTCTTTAGATAATTTAAATATGGATAATACTGTTGCTTTTGAAAATTATTATACTAATTCTATTTTTAATTTGGATTGGAATGGAATTGATTCTATTCTTATTGGAGGGGAAAGTACCGGATTGCCAAGAAAATTAAATGTGAAAGAGAAAGTATGTATTCTTACAGTAAATAAATTCTGTTTGACTGTAGAAGCTTCATTGGCTATAATTTTATATGAATGGAGTAGATATGTTAATAGAATGTGAAAGACATACAGGAAAAGACCTTTCTTTATTTTATGAAATGTTTGAAGCAGATAAAATAAATTTTAATTTATTAAAAGTTATGAATAAGGAAAGGAAGGCCATTGAAATAATAAAAGAATTTTATAATCAACATAATGGAAAAATATATTGTGCTGTATCATGGGGAAAAGATAGTGTAGTTACTGCTGATTTATGTATAAAAACAAAATTAAATATTCCTTTAATTTGGATAAAAGTAAAACCTATATTTAATCCATATTGTGAATTAGTAAGAGATTTATTTTTACTAAATGATATACAATATAAAGAATATGAAATAAAGTGTCTTATTGATAATAATAACAATGTCCATGCTAAAGGAACACTGGAAAAAGGATTTAATAAGGCTGTTGATGAATTTGGAGAGAATTATATTACTGGTATTAGATCAGAAGAATCTGCAATAAGAACTTTGCGAAGTAAAGTATATGGAACAACCAGTATAAAAACTTGTGCCCCTATAAATTATTGGAAATATGAAGATATTTTTGCTTATCTTGCTTATTATAATTTGCCTATTCATCCTAATTATGCTATGTTGGGTGATGGAAGATATAATAGAAAAAATATCAGAGTCGCTTCTTTGGGAGGAAAAAGGGGAAGAGAAAGAGGAAGATATGAGTGGGAAAAAGAATACTATTCTGATTATATTAGATTATGGGAGGAGTAATGAAAAGAATAGCAAGAGTTTTTCCAAGGAAAACAAAAGCAACTCCTGAAGATACATTATCTTTTGTTGGGAATCCTTTATTATTCATGCCTGAATTTGATGAAATACATATATCTGTTACTTTTACATATGATATAGAAAGAGCTGAAAAATTATATAAACAGTGGAAAAATTATGCTCCAGTTAATATAGGTGGAGTAGCCTTAGGAATGGAAGGAAAAGAATTTATTCCTGGAATGTATATAAAAAAAGGATATGTAATTACAAGTAGAGGTTGTCGTAATCGTTGTTGGTTTTGTTCTGTATGGAAAAGAGAAGGAGATATAAAAGAATTACAAATAAAAGAAGGAATTAATATCCTTGATGATAATTTATTGGCTTGTTCTGATGAGCATATTAAAAGAGTATTTACTATGCTTAAAAAACAAAAAGGAAGAAAAGAATTTACTGGTGGATTAGAAGCAGCCTTATTAAAAGAATGGCATGTAATAGAATTAAAAGAAATTAAACCTTATCAAATATTTTTTGCTTATGATACTCCAAATGATAGAGAACCATTATTTGAAGCTGGCAAACTTTTAAAAAAATATGATTTTACTTATTCGCATATGCGTTGTTATTGTCTTATTGGTTATAAAACTGATACTTTTAAAAAAGCGGAAAAAAGATTATTAGATTGTATAAATGCTGGTTTTATTCCAATGGCCATGCTTTATGTTAATGAAAAAGGAGAATATAATAAAAGTTGGAAAAAATTTCAGAGAGACTGGGTAAGACCAGCAATTATAAAAAGTAGATTAAAAAAGAAAGAGAAGGAAAGGAGTTATTTTTAATACAAATGAAATGTAACTGCCGGGAATGGAAAATAATTGAAGATGCAGGACTTCCTCAGAGAAGTGGGAAATATGGGATTCTTTATCGATATAAAGGGGGGAAAAAACAAGTATATACTATGCTTGCCAGTTATATTACTAATACCCAGACTTGGGTAGAAATGGCTTTGATAGTAGGGAAAATTGAAATACTTGCCTGGTGTGAATTTCCTGCAATTCCGGGTAGATATTTAATTTAAGGGAGAATGAAATGGCTGATAGTATAGAAAGATTCAATATTTTATTTAGAAAATTAGTAGAAGATAGAATAGATTCCGTATTATATTTAATAAATGTAATAAATAATCTTTTTCTTAATGTTGGATTAACTTCTTTAACTAAAAGGGAAAAAATTATTATTACATTATTAAGTGAATATATTCTATTAAAAGAGAAAAATAATGGCTAATGAATTTGCATTTGGTTTTAAAAAATTACTCAAATATAATCGCAGAACAATGACTAAAACTGCCAGAGCAAAAACCAGAAATAATCCTAAGAAGATAAAATGGTTATATCCATATTCCTCTGAAGTACAATATCAGAGAATGATTCAGGAAAAATTAGGGAAGGAACTTAAACAGATAGTTGATAGAACTATTGACTTCAATCTTTCCCGGTGGATTGAGGAAAAGAAGAGGCTTGATGATTATGTTGATGATTTAAACCAGCTTGTAATCAAACAACAGGAAAAAATGAGAGAACTTTTTGGAGAATCAACAGAACTACCAGAGAAATCTGCAATGTGGAATTATGTTGCTGAGTCGGCAAATAGCACTTTTGAGTTCAACACGAAGCAATGGTATAAGATAACCAGGGGAATGCTGGGTTTCGATTTTATTACAGATGTTCCCTGGTGGAGTCAGGAGCGGAATGCCTGGGTATCTCAAAATTATAATCTTGTTAAAGAATTAGGTGAAAGCTACATAAATCGGGTTAATGTGATAGCCAATCAGGGATTGCAGGAAGGCAAGACAGAGGCGGAAATAAAAAAGGAAGTGCAAGATATTTACAGAAAGATTTTCGGCCCCAGGCTTGACAAGCGGATGTCCAGGGCAGAATTTCTTGTCCGAAATGAGATAGGCCGGTTGAACGGATTGCTAACAAGAAAGCGATTTCTTTCTGCCGGATTATACTTTTACATCTGGAATACTGCGAACGATGAAAGGGTAAGAGGAAGGCCAAAGGGCAGGTATCCTTTCGCAATCCCTTCCCATTGGGAGATGCAGGGAAAGATATGCCGATGGGATAATGATACTGTCTATGCGGAAGAAAATTCCAGGGATGAGAAAGGGGAATTGATTTGGAAAGAGCGTACTTATAAAATGCCGAAAATAATACCAGGGCAGGATTGGCTTTGCCGGTGTACTGCCTTGATTTACTGGAAAGAGATTTTAAAAGAAACTGATAAGGAGATAGAAGAGAATGGATAAGGAAGATATACCGGAAGAGGTGCTTGAATATATAAAAAAGGAAACTGAAAGAATAGGATATGGTAAGGTAGTGGTGGAAATTAATAAAAGACTTAATTTTATTGATGTCATATCGGAACGTAGGAAACGCTTTTCCAAAGAAGAAAAAAATAACCCGGAGGGAATGACTCCAGGATTACGAGATGGATAATTATATACCAATAATCTAATGACGACAATGGAATTAAAATCCCAATAATAAAACCCACAATTACTGCACTTAAATAAAAATTAATAATTTTTTTCATTACTTTTTTCATCTTTCTTATATTTAGGTTTAAACTCCACATTATCAGCAACCACATAAACCCGTGACTTTCCTGTTCCGTCTGCATCTTTCCATCTATCCTGTTTTAACCTGCCAATTATCCGAACACCACTGCCTTTTTTAAGATATTCCGCGCATACCTCGGCAAGCCGCGCCCATGTGGTTATGTTGAAAAATGATATTTCTTTTTGGTACTCATTATCCTGTTTAAAAAAACGTTTCGATGCGATTGTAAAATTACATAACTGTATGCCTTTTTGTGTATGTGTTAATTTTGGATCGGCCGTTAGGTTTCCCTCAAGTAAAATTGAATTTAGACTGTTCATAAAGTTCTCCTTATAATTTTGGTGTTCTGTATAGTTCCCCTCCCTGAGTTGCTATATCAATCAGGGATTTCGCTATCATCCAGCATTCCAGTGTTATAAGCACTAATATTATCAATACCTATCATCTCCACGAATTTTATAGCTTTTTCCCATATTTCCCTATCTTCCCAATCGTCGATAATAGAGTTAATAATATCCCAGTTTATAGCGGGCGTGATTAGGCTAAAAAATAATACTTTTCTTAGATCAGGCGCATTATTCATTATTGTTTCATATGCTGCTTGTTCTCTTGTTTTAATTTTGTAGTTCAGTTCTATTATTCTTTTTTTTTTATTCTTTCGTGTTACAATTGCTTTCATAAAATCCTCCTGGTTTCGGCCTTGCCTTAGACCCGCTGGCGTTTCCGCTCATCAGTACCCCGGCATCAGGGGTAGACCCGGAGGAGTCCGAGATTAATTGCTTTTCATTATTTTTACTAAATCTATAAAAAAGTAATAAAGCATATCGGCTATTGTTATTTCAGTGCTTGTTGCTTCAAACATTTGCCATCTGATTGCTTTATGATTATCCCCTGTAAAATTATCAGAAATATATTTAGCTGCTTGAGCGGGTGTTCTATTTCTCATGGCTTTATAATATATTTTTTCACATATCTGTTTATTTCTTTTATTTAATGTTCCAAAATTATAATCCATAATCACCCTCCTTAAGTTTCGGCCTGCCTTGACCTCATCAGTACCCCGGCTTCAGGGGTAGACCCGGAGGAGTCCGGGTTATTTCATCATAGTTGCAAAAATAATATTTTTCTGATAAAACATAGCTACTGGAACTCTTAAAATATTCCATTCATCTTGATTCATTTCTTTTATTATTTCAGCTCCTATTTTATCAAAAAATATTGTCTCGTCTGTTATTTTCACAACATGCTCTGCAAGTTTTTTCGCTAAACTAATAATCATATTTTCCATAATCATCCTCCTTGTAGATTCCGGCTTTTCTTGCCGTTATCTATTAATAATGTAGCACTATTATTTTAAAAAGTCAAGGAGTTTTTAAAGAAAAATACAAAAAAACGAAGAAATTTTTACTTTTTTCTTTACTTTTTTTTCTGCTTATGCTATTATTTATAGAAATAGGGATAGTTTATCCCGTATATTTCTATTTTATTTAGATTTACATTAAAACCGACCGAAGAACGGACGTTTTATAACGATTGTTTTAGGTCGGTTTTTTTGTTTTTGGGTCACTATATTATTCTATTAGGAGAAAAATCAATGGAAGTAATAAAGATACCCAAACCGAAACAGGATGTAAACCAGGTAGGTGGAATATGGACAATTGATATTTCTATTCCAACAGAAACAATAAGTGCTGCTTATTTATTACCAATTAATCCAATTTTTGCTATTGGATTAGAATGGGATGGAGTAGGGTTAAATCCTGCAATTGAATTCACTTTTGGAAGTGAAGAAGAAATTATAGCGGATACAGCAGTATGGACTGTCTGGAATAAGACAGCAATTATAAATCTTGCAATAACAGCAATAAGATTTGAAAATAAATCATTATCAACTGTTGCTACAGCGAAAATTATTGTAAAAGGAAATGTATAATGAAAAAAGATAATACAGGAATTGATTATAATAAACCTCATATAGAGAATGCAGATCCTACAGCAGATAATGATGCTATTGATACAGCCGGAACCGGACGTGCTTTTTTCCCGGCAAATATATGGATAAGACAAGATCAAAATCAAGCTTGGATGTGTTTAAATAATGAAATAGGCGCTGCCGTGTGGGAAGAAATATCATAAAGGAGTTAATATGCCAATACCAAAACCGAAAACAAATGAAAAACAAAGTAATTATATAAATAGATGTATGGAAGCTATTGGAGGAGAGTATGAAGATCCTAAACAAGCCGTAGCAGTATGTTTTTCTGAATGGAGAAAAAAGGATAGTATAGATATTGATGATATTTATAATAATGATTTATATGAAACGGTTATCGATATTGAAAGACCAAATTTCCACAGTGCCAGAGTAAAAAATCCAGGCGTTTTTCAAAAGGAACAATTCAGACTTAAGAAAATTCCTGGCAGTAATGTTGTTATGGTTTTAGGTAGGTTAAAAGGAGAAATGACAACTACAGTGCAATCCTATCTTTTTCCAAAAGAGAAATATACTATAGCGCAAGTCAGGGCATGGCTGAAAGAAAATGAAGTGAAAGCAATAAAGATAGTACCGGCAAGAGAGGATAATTCAGATACAAAAATAGAACAGCGGTTTGATTTTACTGATTTAATGGAATATGGAAAATTAAACGGATTAGAAGAATCGTTTCTGAAAACTGATGAAGGGTATCTTACAGGAAAAGCAATAGTAACAAATATAGGAGTTTTCACTTACAGAAATCCTGATGGAACATTAAGACGGGAACTAAGATTACCACAGGAAGTATTCCACCCAGATTCTTTAGAAACATTAAAAATGAAACCAATATCAAATAATCACCCGGATGAGCTTGTAATTGATGCAGAAAATATCAAAAAGCATCAGGTAGGTTTTACTGGTAGTGAAATATATACTGACCCTTATCATCTTTCTATTCCGATTACAATTACAGATAAGCAGGCTATTGATGATGTCAATAATGGGAAAAGGGCATTATCAGCAGGTTATAGTCTCATGCTCGAAAATAAACCCGGAGTATGGATGGGTGTTCCTTATGATGCAATACAGAGAAATATAAAATATAATCATGTTGCTATTGTAGATAAGGGAAGGGCAGGGGATGCTGCAAAGATCCGTATGGATCAAGCAGAAAATATTATGTACTCAATAGGCTGGGAAAATGATACAGCCTTAGAAAATAAAGAAAAGGAGGATAAAACCTTGAATGAAGAAAATTTGCAATTAAAGAAAATTACCCTTGACGGCGTTGAATATAAAGCGGAAGCGGATGTAGTAAAAGCTGTTATGGGGCTGCAAAAACAAGTTGATTCTCTTAAAAAAGAAATTGAAGGTCTGAAAACTACAAAGACTGAACTGGAAACAGAAAAGTCAAAATTAGAAGCAGACCGGGATACTTACAAAGACAAAGCAGAGCAACTTGAAAAAGATTCAGCAGATGATACAAAGATTGAAGAAAGAGTTCAGAAAAGAATCAGAGTATTGACTGCTGCGGAAATGGCTTCTGTTTCTGTTGATGGAAAAACAGAAAAAGATATTATGAAGGAAGTCATAATAAAGAAATATCCAAAAGCAATTTTGGATAATCGGGATGATGTGTATATTGAAGCACGGTTTGATGCTACAATAGAACAGTTAGAAGTAGACGTGGACAAATCGAAAACAGAACAGATTTTCAGTTTTACCGGTGATGATGCAGGAAGACCAATTTCAGCAGATGATGCAAGAAAGAAAATGATGAAAACAGTTAAAAACTTGTCCCGCGGATTAAAGGAAGGAGATAAATAATGGGTGATTATGGTAATTTAGGAACTCCTTTTGCCGGAATGGTGCATGATGTTGTATCAGGAAATGACCGGACAAGAAAGTGTGCTGAAGCTGCTATTGATTGGGGTGCTGCTGTTTTTACTTATGCTGGGGATGATATTAACGGGTATTTAGTCAAACAGGATGTTGGTATAATCACTCTTGATGCTGATTTTGTAGCTGACAATACTATTACAACTACATTAACAATTGATGGTGTGGCACAAACTCCGGTAGCGACTGTATGGAATGCTACTCATAATGATACTATGGATGATCATAAGGATGCTTTAGAAGCAGCTTTTGATGATCTTATAGTTACCCTTACTGATGGAACTACTAACCGGGAATTCACTCTTCTTTTGAAAGGTAAAAATATTACTCTTATTACATCAGTAATTACAGGTGGTGTTTCTCAGGCAGGTATTACTATTACTTATAGCAATGGACAGATATTTGAGGGTATTGCTAGATTCACACAAAAAGCAATTGATGAACAGAATGCAGGTTCTTATGTTGAATATGATGCTATGAATGTACGGGAAAAGGGCTTCATTTATGTTGAAACTTCTGTTGCGGTTCAATCAGGTCAAGATGCTTATGTGATTTGGGCATCAGGAGCAAATCAGGGGAAGTTCACGAATGTTCCTACTGATAATTATGAGACCGGATGCAAGTTCCGGGAGACAATAACCGCAGCCGGTGTTGTCCTGTTAGAAGTAAACGGTATTCATACCGATGCAACACCATAAGGAAGGAGGTAAATAATTATGGAAAATAATCCTATCAGATTAGATGCAGGTGAATCTGCTTTTTTTCTCCGTCAATTGGAGTATATTAAAGCACGTACTTACGATCAGAAACTTAAAACACTGAAAGCAAAAACACTTATTCCGGTGTCAACAGAAGCTAACCCCGCTGCTGAAAATATTACTTATAGACGGTTTGATGCTGTTGGTATTGCAAAAATTATTGCTGATTATGCACAAGACTTTCCCCGTGTAGATATTTATGGGACTGAACAGACCGTAAAAGTACATGGAATTGGTGATGCTTATGGCTATAATATAATGGAAATACGAAGAGCAGCAATGGCTGGATTAAGTTTGGAACAAAGAAAAGCTAATACGGCAAGGAGAGCAATAGAAGAAAAATCTGATTCTATTGCATGGTTAGGTGATTCTGACTATAATATCCAAGGTTTTATTAATTACCCCGGAATATCTGAATATACTGTTCCTGATCCAGGATCTGGAACTGAATGGGCTAATAAAACAGGGGATGAAATCCTAGCTGATCTTAACGGAATCGTTTTTGGTATAATTGATTCAACTAACGGAGTAGAAGCCCCGGATACAATGTTAATGCCAATAACTCAATATAATCTGATCAGTGGTATACGTATCGGTGATGGTTCAGATAAAACAATAAAAACATTTTTCCTGGAAAATAATGGTTATATTAAAACAATCGAATGGGTAACTGAACTTAAAGGTGCCGGTGCTGGTGGAGCAGATAGATTTATGGTTTATTCTCGGGATGATAATCATATTACATTAGAAATTCCACAAATGTTTGAACAATTTCCACCACAGCAGAAAGGCATGGAATATGAAATTATGTGTCATGAAAGAACTGGTGGAGTTATTATGTACTATCCCCAATCAGTTGCGTATGGCGACGGCATATAAAATAAGGGGGAAATTACATGCTTAAACTAAAATGGAATGGAACAAAATATCATAAAATTTTACTAACTTTAAGAAATAATAATAAAGTAGAATTTTTTAATTTTACATTACAGCCAGGTGAAAATAATATTACTGAAGATATGTGGGAAAAAATTAAAAATAAATGTTTGCCTTATACGCAAAATGGGAAACTTGAAATTATATCTGAAGAAAAATTAGAGGAAATAAAGAAAAAAGAAAAAATTAAAAA
>Ga0209635_10000443_pt1 | contig 27984 bp, 22 predicted proteins | sample DeeMarSWOR230_32_FD_187463 | JGI IMG/M metagenome (GOLD analysis project Ga0209635, IMG submission 187463) | Marine sediment microbial communities from White Oak River estuary, North Carolina - WOR-2-30_32 (SPAdes) (version 2) | ecosystem: Environmental > Aquatic > Marine > Intertidal zone >...
GAAGGAACTTTAAGAGAAATCTGCAGCAAAGTGGACAAAGGAGAATTAATACCCAAGTTGCAGGCCTCTCATGCTCCCCCCTGTAAATTCTGGACTGCATACGCCGTTATCAATGGCATCAAACACTGTGTCCCGTTAATTCATGGCCCCACAGGATGCACCTACTCTGTTTCTGCTGCATACAAAATGTATGCCTGCAACTACAAAGGATGCCCCGTTGAACCCACTTCATGCACTGCCCTAAATGAAACGTATATTGTCTTCGGAGGAGAAAGCAGGCTCTTTGAAGCAGCAAAAGAAGCCAAAAAAAAGTTCAATCCCGATCTAATTGTTATTTTATCGTGCTGCTGCTCAGGCATTATAGGCGACGATGTGGAGACAGTTGCCAGTCGAGTTGAAAAAGAGATTAATACCGACGTTATAGCTATCCGATCTGAAGGGTTTGGAGGCGATTTCCGTTCTGGACATGAAGAAGCATTCAAAGCCATTGTTTCTTTGATGAAACCACAGAAAGTTAAAAAAAATACTATAAACATTGTGGGAGCTCGCATTGGACCTACAAATACAGAGTGGCCCCAGGAGATTGATGAGCTTCAAAGACTTGTCGAAGCCCTGGGCATCACGGTCAATGCAGTCATAGCTGGTGGATGCACGTTAGAAGAGATTAAAAGAGCCCCTTCTGTTGAATTGAATGCATCATGGTGTTACGATTGGGGCCAGAAAATCGGAGTATTAATGGAAGAGCAATTTGATGTTCCTTTCAGTAAGACTGGATTACCATACGGTCATTTAGCCACCAGGGAGTGGATTTTGAGCATTGCGAACCCCATGGGGTTACAGAAACAAGCACTCAAACTCATAGAGAGTGAGGAGCATAAAATCAAGGAAGATATCAAAAAGATGCAAGAAGCACTGGAAGGGAAGACCTCCCTCATCGAGATCGCTGAATACCCAGGACCCATGCGGGCGTTAGCTCTGGCAAGAATGATTGAAGAATATGGCGGGAACCCTGTGGTAATCAACTTACATCCTTACACCGTGAAAGAGAGACGGCCTGCCATCGACTTTTTGTTACAGCAGGGAGAAAATCCCAAAATAATTCTGACGAAGGGGTTATTTGATATCGGGAACTTTGAATCTTCTCGTGAAACAGAAAAAGAAATCGAATACATAGCTGATCAGTACGAAAATAGCATCTTTTTTGCCAATCCACTGCGATTCCCTTCTCTACCAGTGGTGAATTTGAGAACTATTGTATCAGGGCCGCAGTTCGGGTATACTGGCATGAGAAATATAGCATACGCTGTTGAGAGAGCTCTAAACTACAGGACTGCAAAACGTTCCAGATTGTTCAAGGAGGTTCTCTATGGGCACCGCCTACACCAGTAAGTGTGTCGATCCTTATCTGCGATGTGCCTTTTATGGAGCATGTCAGATAGCATTCGGATTTGAAAATGCGTGTGTCATTGCCCATTCTCCCCAGGGATGTCAGCTCTCAGCAGATGTAGCCTTTCGCTGGCAGCAGGCAGATTACACTCTGACAGAAGTTCTGTGCTCCAAGTTGTGTGAAGATGAGATTGTTCACGGTGGTGAGGACACGCTGCGGAGAACGATTTTAGATGCTGAAAATTATGATGTCCCTTTAGTGTTTGTCATCAGTGCATGTGGTCCAGAAATTGTGGGAGACAACATTCAGTCAGTGGCAGAAGAAATGAAGTCTGCTGTCAATTTCCAGATTATACCTGTGTCTGCCCCTGGATTTTTAGGGTCTCAATACAAGGGTACAGATATTGCTCTGGAGACCTTGATTGAAAGATTCTATGATGAGAAAGATGAGAAAGAGAAAATTGAAAACACTGTGTGCATACTGGCCCCCCACGCATCAGGGAATCCCACCTGGCAGGGAGATCTCTTCTGGATCAAAGAAGTTTTTGCTGATATTGGTGTTGAAGTGAAATCAGTTCTCACATGCCACAGTACTTTGGAGGATTTGAGAGCTCTATCATGCTGCGAAACCTGTCTGGTACTGAGTCACGATGCTGGTGCGAACGCAGCTCACTTGTTATCTGATCGCGGATGTGAATGGCTGCTAAAAGATATACCATTACCTATTGGATTCGAGAATACAAGGAGGTTCCTAGAAACTGTGGGAGAACGATTTGATTGCCACAAAAAAGTGAATGAAATTATAGAAAAGGGGGAGCAGAATGTCATCCAGAATTTAAGGAGACGGGAATTACTGGTGGAACTCTTTCACAAAATGTCCACCGCTGTTGTTGCTGACAGCACTATTGGAATACCACTGCTGAGATTTCTAACAGAAGACCTGGAAATGATTCCTGAGTTAGTGTTACTGCGATCTGATAATGCCAGAATGCTTGCTGAACAGGAGATCCGTACACTACAGATCAGTCCAGCATTTGAATGTGGCATTGAAGTCTACCAGGTAAAGCAGCACTTACAGGATGTTGGCCCCACCTGCATTGTGGGCAGCAATATAGAGAACCATCTGGCCTGGGAGTTAGATATTCCCCTCTCCTTTGAGGCGATTACTCCTGTCTTTGAATACAGGATGACGGACAGACAATACTTTGGATATACAGGAATGCTGAACCTGATCGAGATTTTCCAGAATGAATCGCGGAATCGCTGGAAATCCAAAAGGAAACGATACGAGTCCAAGTGGTAACTATCACAAGGAAAACATTAAGATGGTAAAGGAAGTCCTGTGTGGGACTCAAGAGTATATGCTGGAGGAGAGCTCATATGCGTCAAATAGCTATATATGGTAAAGGCGGCATCGGCAAGAGTACAGTAGCTTCTAATCTGTCGGTAGCCTTTGCTGAAAAAGGGTTAACAGTCATGCAGATCGGGTGTGATCCAAAACGGGATTCCACCCGGAATTTGACAGGAGGTTATATGATTCCCACTGTGTTAGAGACATATCGGGAATTACTACAGGTTGGAAAGGATAAGCATGATCTCACATTAGAAGATATCGTTTTTACGGGCAGCAGAAATGTCTTGTGTGTTGAATCAGGTGGCCCTGAACCAGGCGTTGGATGTGCAGGAAGGGGTGTGCTAACTGCTATTGAGATTTTGAGAGATTTGAAAGCGTTTGAGAAGTATAACCTGGACATTGTTATGTATGACGTTCTGGGGGATGTGGTCTGTGGTGGATTTGCCCAGCCTATCAGACAGGGGTATGCCAGAGAGATCTATTTGGTGTGCTCGGGCGAATTTATGTCATTGTATGCAGCTAATAACATCTCAAAAGGTATCAAAAGGCTGGCTGCTCAGGCCCCTTCCAGGCTGGCAGGGGTCATCTTGAACAGTCGAGGGAATAAAGAATTCGAACGGGCAGTCTTAGCTGCGTTTTCTGAAAAGCTGGGTTCACAGTTGATCCACGCCATTCCCAGAAGTCCAGAAATTGCTGATTACGAAGTGGAGGGAAAGACCATTGTAGAGGGTGCACCCCACTCTGAAGCAGCTTCCCATTTTAGAGACCTGGCTGAAAAGATTCTTTCAAACTCTGCGTTTGTGGTACCAGCACCAGTGGAACTAGAGGATTTACAGAATCTGTATCGAGAGCACCTGGGAAAGAGATGATGTCCACTTTCAGATTATCTGGAGAATAATAGATATCAAACTTAGGCAGATTCACAGTCTGCAAATTGAAAAAAAATGAATAAGGAATCTATTTCCTCATTCTTACTCTGACCAATGTACTACCAACAACCACCAGTACTGCCAGGAGTCCTGTTCCCAAGCAGAACTGCGGACCCTGTTCTGGACAGCCATTGTTACTTTTGGGACCTGATTGGTTCGGGCAGTTATCCTCACAATCGGTCAACCCGTCATTGTCTGAGTCCCATGGACATCCTCGTGAATCCACCAGTGTGCATCCTGGATTGTAGCAGCTATCCTCATCATCTGCGACACCATCGCCATCAGAATCTTGTCCTGGACAGCCATCATTTCGCCGTTCTCCATATTCTGACGGACATGCATCGTCACAATCGTTCAGCCCATCTGAATCTGAGTCTTTAGGACATCCTTGTGAGTCCACAATATCACAGTCAGGATTGTAACACCCGTCCTGATCATCTGCAACACCATCTGAATCCCTGTCTTCTGCAGGACACCCATTATTGGCAGGAGATCCCGCCTGTGTAGGACAATTGTCATCGCATTCGTTTACTCCATCATTGTCTGTATCTTTGGGACAGCCTCGAGAATCCACCACATTACAGTCAGGGTTATAACACCCATCCTGGTCATCTGCCACACCGTCTCCATCTAAGTCAGGTGTTTCTTCTCCGCCACCGCCCGGGCCGCAACTCATGTTAATGGTGACCTGGTTGGCCATACCTGGGATAATGTTCACTGTTTGACTGGCATCGGAGCATCCAGATTTCTTTAACGTGACTGTATGGGTCCCTGAGGGCACACTATACAGAATAGCATAATCATAGGGCGTCGTATGATTGTAGACACCGTTCCACCACACCTGAAACCCTGAAACATTACTATCTATACGCAGTGTCGTTCCGCCACTCCCTCCGCTGCCAGAAGATACAGTATACGTACAGGATTTTGACCCTGCATCAGTTCCACCAGGACCCATATCTGCTTCCCATTCAAATATCACTGTTCGTGTTCCCAACTGGGAACCTACCACTTCTGATGCATAGTACTGAGTGCTTGGTGAAATAGACCTGTTGACAAAAAAAGTATTCATCGATCCATTAGGCATCTGAACTTTCAATGTGGCCACCACGTTAGCTCCTGCACTGGCAGTCACCTTGTACGCAATGATGACAGCTTCACCTGGGTAGTATGCGGCACCGCATCCTTTGTTGACAGTGAGAGAGGCAGAAGCACATTGTGACGGGGTTGGTGCGGTAACCAGGAGTAATCCCAGAATCAGAATAGCAAAAGAAACGTGTAGAGCTTTCATGTGAGTTCCTCCTTACTAATATGTTCCATAGCCATCTTTGGGTTGATACCATTTATAAAGGTTTTTTCCTTATTTTACAAATGACAACCGACCGAAACGTATTGTTGCAATGTACGATCATTTTATAGAATTGTAATTTCTTAATAATTACTGCACTTACAGGTGCCTTTGCACCTCAGTTTAACTCTCATTAAATTGCATTTCTTTGCCACCACCTGCCACGCTCACAGGCACTAATTCCCGCATTTAGCCTTAGTTTACTACTTTAATCACTTCTAATGTGAAATCTTCTCGCATTATCTTTATAATCCTATGCTGTTGATTCTATATGGTTTTTAAAGAAGAGATCACGTAGATGGAACAGATTAAAGAACGTAGTATCCAAGGATTTTAAAAAAGAGCTAGTCACCCATATTACTTATGAGAAAATCAAGAAATAAACAAAAAAAATAAAAGAAACTACCTTTTTAAGGCCGATTTCTGATCCTGGTATTCTTCTTTTGTTATCTCCCCTCTGGCAAGCTGTTCCTTGAGTGCTTGAAGCGCTTCGTTCTCTGGTTCGGGAGCGTTCTCACCTTCAGGTTCTTCTGGAGCTTTGATTGCTGGCTTGCGTTTTTTTATGACTGTAACAACCACTACCACCACTACTGCCACCACTGCACCGCCTATCAGTATCACGTTCCTCTGGATTCTGCCAATTTCGTTGCTGCACAAATCGATCTTCTCTTCGCAGGCAGCCACTTTCTCAGGGTTATCGTAGTCTTCCCATTTCCTCTTTGATTGTTCAAACAGTGATTTAGCCTTTGCGTACCCTGAAGTACTGACCATACTGGGTGCTTTTTCGAGGGCAGCTTCTCCTTTGCTGTAGAAATCACTGGCTTCCTCTCGCAATGTAATATATTCAGTGCTTTTCTGTATTTTTGTATCACACTCTTGAATTCTTTCAGTGTATCCAATATCCTGGTACAGTACTTTTGCATCCTCATAGGCTTTTATTGCGTTTTCGTATTCCCGATTTTCGAACAATTCTGTAGCTTCCTCAAAGGCATTATCACCCTTGATTCCTGTTTCACAGGTGGGAAGGTAGCTTTCAGCCTCAGAAACGCCTTCTTTTGCATCTGAATTTGGATATGCCTCATCTGAATCGCTGAAAAGTCTGATTGCTTTGTCAAATTCTGCTTTTGCCTCAGAAAACTCCTTGTTCTCAAAAAAGGACAGTGCATTTGATAGCGCCTGCTGTGCCTGTTCGTTCAGCTTCTTGTACTGTTTATAAGGTCCACCTGGTTCCCCTAGCCACTGGATTGCATTGACAAACAAAACCAAATTCTGCTGGTCTGGTTCATCCACTGTATAGTTCTGGAATGATCCATCTCCTCCGAAAAAGACCGCTCTTCCCCTGCCTACACTCTGCACTAGGAGAATGTCAAATGGTCCTTCTTTTTCGTCTTCATCCTTTTCTAAATAGCTCCCGCCTGATTCATCTGCCCACAGGTCCTTACCTGTTCTGGCTAGAACTGCTCCTGACTCATAACGGGTAATAGGGATCCCATAACTCAGAAGTATCTTGTCTACACCTTCTGTTAAAGGATGGCTAACAATGTCTGTTACATAGATATCTTCAGAACTGTCTGTCACATAGATAATATCAGAACTGCCTTCATCCTTTTCCAGGCGGATAGTTGCTCCCTCTGAGGGAAAGGAGACACCAAACTTCTCTGAAACACTGTTGTTCCTTGAACTATTATCGGCCAAAAAGAACAATCCACCACCATTCTCCACGAATTTTCTGATAGCATTGGCTTCTGAAGTGCTGTATTCCTCCGTGAACGAAGCAATGATCAACACATCATAGTTTTTCAGCGTGCTATAGTTAATTTTTCCTGATTTTCTGATATCAAGAGAAGCTATCTCCTCCAACTTTTCTCCTACCATGCCAAATCCAACAGTACCTTCAGTGTTTTCAAAAGAATACGTCCAGTCGCTACCAGCACCAGTGAGACTGAGTCCAAATTCCTCCATTAGCTCTTCCAGTGCCTTCATGACCTCATTCAGAGAAACTACCCGTGACTCATCCACCAGCACTTTTAATTGTTCTGAACTGCGTATCACCTGAGTATTGCCAACCAGTAGTAGCACCACGATCACACAAATCATCTTCTTCATCTTACTTCCTCCTTTTTGATTGTGTGACTCCCAAAGACAGTGAACTATTTATAGTTTGGGATGAAATAAATGAAACACTTTTTCAATGGTTAAATGTATTCTTTGGGACGCCTCAAAGATAATTGCCACAAAATTTTGCAGTTTGCTGTAAAGGGATGGACGTTCTTATTTTTCCGATTCTGCATCTGATACATGGGCTCCATTCACTCTTAAAAAAAATACAAACCTATATAAATTGTTACTCAAAATCACTTTGATGGATATCTGCGAGAAATATCTGCGAGATGCCCAAAATGCTCTCAAGAGCTCGTTTCTGTCCAAACGAGACCCCATAGGAGCTGTTCGCAGCTATGAGGGTGCAGCCCAGTGTTTTGAAAATGCTCGAAATTTTGAAAGAGCAACTCGATGTTACATAGAAACTGCCCGGTTAGTTTTAAGCATGGACCCCTTAAAAGCAGCTGAAATGTATGAAAGGGCAGCTACATGCACAGCAAAAGGAGGGGGTTCCCCACGTGAACACTTTCTAAAGGCTGCTTCCATTTTCAAGGATCATGCCGTCAACACCTACAGAAAGAATCCAGAAAGAAGCCTTCAATTGCTGCAGAAGGCAGCAGAAAACTTCGAAAAAGGAGGAGATAGAAATGCAGCTATTCAGTGCTACTCGGTAGGTGCAGAAGCTTCACTCAAACGGGAGGATTACCTGAGTGCAGTCATTTTCTATGGGACTGCTGCCCAAAATTTTGAACGACACAAAGAATACAGAGACGCTGTAAAATTCTACCACAAAGTGGCCAAATTATGGGATGCCCAAAATGTCCCAGAAAATGTGGCTGAAAACTACTGGAGGATGGCAGTCTGTCTCAGCGGACTGGAAGAATATGAATACTCCAGCCAGTTTTTTGTCAAGGCTGCAGAAAAATATCAAGAAGCCCAGGAGACCTACAAATCAGCCAAATCATACGAAAAGGCAGCTGCCATACTGGAAGTGCAAAATGAATTTTTGAAGGCTGCCCACGCCTATACCAAAGTTGCAGAACTTGTAGAAATTTTGAAAAATCCGGATAAATTGGAGGAAATGTACACCAAAGCTGCTGAATGTTATTTGAAAGCAGGGGAAACTCGACAGGCAGTTGAAATTCATCTGCAGCTGACAGAAACGTTTGCTGATGATTCATACCGATGCAGCAGGCACTTTGAGAAAGCAGTTTCTTATGCTGAAAACAATTCTCCATTGAAGGTAGAATTGCTCAAAAAACAGGGAGAAGCATTACTGCAGACCAATGATTTCATGAAGGCTGCAGCAAGTTTTAAGCAGGCTGCTGAACTGCTTGAAGAACTGGGACAATCTCCTGCTGAAATCTACAAGAAAGCGGGAGATGCCTATGCCTCATTTGGAAAGAATATGCTCCAGGTCAAGAATCAAAAAAAAGCACGAGAAGGATTCGAGAATGCGGTCTCCTGTTATGAGAAAGCAGGCGCCCCGGAAGAAATAGAGAAGATAGGGGTCTACTTGAAATCGGAAACAGGAGAACGGGAAAAACAAATAAAAGAAGAACTGAACCGATTGAGAGAGGATTTTGAAAAGGGATTACTCCCTGAAAGGTACTATATTCAAATCAGAGAGGGATACCGGGCTTTATTAGAACGTCTCAGACAGTGAACTGTATATCTGGTATTTTGATATAAGGAAGGATCATCTTGGGATATCTCAAGGTCTCTACAGATATATCATTGATTGTGGGGAGAATTTTAAAGACATTTCCTCCAATGGTGGCTTCCTTTACTGAATGCTGAACTCCTCCTGACGTGATTAACTGAGTTTCTTTCACTGCTCCTGAAAAATCTCCTGAAATCTGGTCAGATGTTCCGCTGAACCGCCTGACCAAAAGGCCCTTATCTGTTTCTTTAAGTATGGTGTCTAGATCGTGAGAGCCTTTTTCAATGATGAAACTGGCAATATCAATTTTGGGGATTTCTCTGAACGTGCCAGCAGCATTGCCAGTAGAGTGGCGGTTTTCTCTGTGAGCAGCCAGTGAATCATACATGAAACTTTTTAAAATGCCACTGTCAATCATGGTTAGTTGTTGATGAGGTGTCCCTTCCCGATCAAATGCACTGGAGTTAAAATCACCAGAGATACAGGAATTGTCCTGGACAGTCATTAAGTCTGAAGCTATTTTCTCTTCTGTTTTCTCTGCGAGACCAGATTGTTCTCTGTATACATTGTTGGCATTGAGAGCGAAAATTAACGGAGTGCAGATTAAATTGGATACCGCATCTGGACCCAAAATGAGGTCTCCTCTAAAGGATTCTATCTTCTGAGAGTGAAGATCGAGTACAGCGTTTTCAGCGACACTTCGTGCAGTTTCTTCCATGTATAATTCTTTCTGGCGAGCAGTGCACCCGAATTGGTAACTGTAAGACCCTACTTCACCTTTTTCCCGAGCAAGACAGATTAAGAACCAGGAAAATCGAGATTTCTTTTCAGCAGCAGAAATACCTGAAGAAGTACAGATTGCCTTCTCCCTCACCACCACGGAGAACTCTCCGCTGTCCACAGATATCCGGGGATCTTTCCGGGCCACTTCTATCATCTGCTGTGCTTTAACAATGGCGGTCTGTTCATCAAAGGTTTCTATACTAGGATCGTACAATCCTGTAATATCAGGGAGTGAACCAGGGACAGCAACACCACTGTAAGGTACAGGAGGGGTTTTCCTGGACATGTTCACTGCTTTCTCAGCTGTTTTTCTGGCAATATCTTTACTGAGTGAATTGCAGCTTGAAAATCCTATAGAATTTTTAATAAATGTTCTAATACCCACTCCTGTGGTGTACTGTTTGATGCACAGTTTGATATCATTCCGTTCTATGGTGACAATGATCTCATTTCTCTTGACCCCGAATACTTCCCCTTCAGCTCCCTGCTTTTCAATGAAGTGAACTAAGGGCTCTAAAACACTCAATATATTCTCATCTTCCATACTACCGACCTCCCACTAGCACTGTACATCTCACAGAAGGCCCTCCTCCATCCACCTTTGCGGGCTGGAATTTGCCACATGCACCAAATCCCATATCAAATCCGAAGTTATCACCCACTGCATCCACTGTTTTCAGCACATCAAACGCATTTCCAATCATGGTGACAGACCGCAGCAGATCGCCCAGTTCTCCATTCTCAATAGTGTATGCTTCTTTCACCTGAAACATGAATTGAGCATCCATATCTGCCTCACCTGCTCCAGCCCCTTTCAGCATATACCCTTTCTTAGTTTCTTCTATGATTTCTTCTTCCTTCCAGTCGCCTGGCTGAATGAATGTATTCCTCATTCTGATCAATGGTTCCAGATCGTACTCCCAAGCGCGGGCATTACCTGTAGGTTCTGCATCCATGATGAACGCAGTTTCTCTATTGTGGAGGAAGTTTCTTAAAATACCATTCTCGATCATGACCACGTCCTGACATTCCACTCCTTCGTCATCTACCGGAATCCATCCACCTGCATGGGTTTTCCCTGAATCCACCATGGTCACCTTTTCTGAGGCCACCTGTTCTCCAACCTTGTCCTTGGTCACTGCTCCACTGAGGGCAAGGTCTGCCTCCATGGTATGTCCCACTGCCTCATGGCAGAGTAATCCCACCAGCCCCGGATCCAAAATGACAGTTGCTTTCCCCCCTTTGGGGTATTTGGCATGCAGCAACTTTTGAGCAGTGGAGGTGGCTTTTTCAATCATCACTTCCAGAGGGCGCTGCTTCAACAATTCCCACCCTGCAGTATTTCCAATAGCATCAATGTAATTGACCAGGTTATCCCCGCTTCCAGCAACTGCGCCCACGTAAAACTGGGGTTTAGAATCAGTTATTCGAACATTTGATCCTTCAGAGGTGACAATCCATTTTTCATCAACCAACTCCTGATAGTATATGAAGGAACTCTTTATATCACTATGAGAGAGAACTGCTTTATCTGCTTCTTTGCATAATTCAATCTTTTCTTCCAAAGAGTGATTGGAGAGCGGATCTTTAATATCGGGGTGAAATTCTCCAACCACAGGTGCTACCTCATGTAATTGGACTTTGTCTTTCTTCTTCCTAGAGGTGGCCCTGGCCATTCTAACAGCAGTCTCCAGCGCGTCCTTGAGAGCTGATTCATCTGTAATATTGATGGAGGAAAATCCCCAGGCACCATCGTGCAGGACACGGATGCCCACCCCTGAATACACGTCGCTGGTGATATCTTCCAGTTCACTCTTTCGTAAAATGATCTGATTTTTTTCTCTTCTATGAAACCGTGCTTCTGCATAATCTGCAGATGACTCTTCTATGAGCTTTTCCATGATATCCATGGGGTATCAAATCCAGCAGGGTATAAAACTTTTTGCGTTTGATTCCAATAAAAATCTCGGTGGCATACTTATTTCGCAGAGTCCATCTCGATCCAATAATATCCAATAATATCTGGATCTGTTCCAGTCAAAGGATCATACATTTCATCTAAGCGGGGTAAAACAGCAGAAAGAACAGCTAAGACCACAAAGGCTGCACTTAGTATGGCGCCTACTTTTCCTAGTGTTCCAAGCATGTACCTCTATGTGTTCTGAAGTTAAAAGAGTTTCCCAGACTCCACACTCCATGGCGTGTACAGCCTTTTCTTTTCCAGAGGTGGGTGAATCTATAAAAAGGGTGCATACTATGAGGAATTTGTATGGGAAAGAGATTTCCAAAGATTGTGAAAGTGGCCAAGAAACAACTACCTTGGATTGAGCATTTGGTGGATGAGGAAACAGTACAAGATCTCTCACCAGTAACCATGAACGGGAAATTACTGGACAGCATGTACATGAAAACAAAATCAGAAAGTCTGTGTATCCAGTGCAAAGGGGGTAAAATGCTGTGTGGTAAAACATCGTGTCCCTTATTACTGAGAATTAAATCGTACGCTACTGTAACCAATCGATTGGGGATAGATATAGATGGAGCATCCCCTCCCAGCATTTTCGTGGGCAGAATGGGCTACCCCAATGTGTTTGTAGGTCCCATGGTCCCTCCTGTTCATGAAGATACCTCGCTGTATGATTCACCTGAACAGTGGATGCCTTTGACTATTAGAGAAATTGTTCAGTTTCGCATGCAGCTAATCAGAGGGAAAAAGAAAGTGAAAATCAATGATTTGAAGGGAAAAGTCATTGATTCTATTCAGGAATTGGCATTGTCTGGATCACCTGCAGATGTGGAAATGCAACTGATGAAGCGACCCCGAGCAGGCATCCTTTTAGATGACGAAGTACAGCCCATGGGTCCCTCAGCCCCCTTGAAGGATGTATGGGTGGGACCTGCCAATACGAACAAGAGAATAGAGAAGGCGTTTTATGATACAGACCTGAAAGCAGCAGAGGCAGTGCGCAATTTACACAAAACAGATATTCCTCTCTCCAAGATTCAGCGAGGGTTGAGTGCTGGATTATTTGGTGTGGAAAAGCGTCGGAAATTGGTGCCCACCCGATGGAGTATTACTGCAGTGGATAGTATGCTCTCCCAGAATCTCATGGAAAAAGTGAAGCGGTTTCCTGCCATCAATTCATATTTGCTGTATGAAGAAATTCATTTAGATAATCGGTTCTTAGTATTGATGCTGCCTGATGCCTGGAGTTACGAATGTATGGAAGCCTGGTATCCGGGGACAATCTGGAATCCTGCATCACAAAATATTTTAATGTTTGGTGATGCTGAACCCTACACCGGGAGGACCACCTATGCTACCATTGGCGGATGTTACTATGCAGCTCGATTAGCAGTCAATGAACACTTGTTAGACCAGAGAAGGCAGGCCAGAGTGATCATTCTGAGGGAAGCTCATCCAGGGTATATTATGCCGGTAGGGGTGTGGAACGTACGGGAAAGTGTCAGAGAAGCATTGCGAAGAACCCCACAGAAATTTGATACATTTGAAGAGCTTCTCAAAACGGTGGAACAGAAACTGGCAATCCCCTTAGATATCTGGAAACGAAACTCCAGGATGTTGAAAGACTCATTACAGCAAAAGAAAATCACCGATTATTTTTAGGATTGACCAAGCTACTCTACAGCAATACAAAAGCAGAAACTCTTTTCAGTTAATGTGTAGCACCAAAGTTCCATGGAGGAATCTTCAAAGCTTTTTCAGTTGGGAAGTATTATCGATTCACCTTTTTACCGCTTTCTCAACCGTGGATTGATAATCTGTTCTGTTCCCACACCAATCAGGTAAAAGGATAGGGCAAGCAGGGTAATGCATAATCCTGGAGGCAACACCCAGAAAGGTGCCTGAAATAGAAATCCTGACCTGTAGCACCACTGTAACATCATGCCCCAGGACACAGTAGTGGGGTCACCTAATCCAATGAAACTCAGCGATGCTTCAGCCAGAATAGCGCTGGTCACCCCAAAGGTCATGTACAGAAATGATAAGGGTAAAATATTGGGAGCAATATGCCGGAACACGATTCTGAAACTGCTGGCTCCACTCACTCTGGCAGATTCAATAAAGGGACGCTCTCGCAATGATAGAACTTGGGAGCGAATCACTTTGGACGCACCTGGCCATCCCAGAATGCTGATCAACACTACAATATTCCAGATGCTGATTCCTCTCAATAGAGACCCCACAATCACAATGAGAGGAAATCCAGGCAAAGTCATCACCACATCTGCTGTTCGCTGGAGCAAGGTATCTACCACGCCGCCGTAATACCCTGAGACTAATCCCACCACAGTGCTCAGCACTACTGAACACACAGCTGCTGTAACTCCAATGAGTAATGCCCACTTGGCACCTTCCAACAACTGGCTGAAGACATCTCTGCCCAGAGAGTCAGTTCCTAAAAGATGCTGTAATGAGGGGGGAGTAACAGTAAATATATCCTGGTCAACTCCATACAGCGGGATGTACATCTCATCTATTCTTGGAGGAATGAAAGACGCAGCTGCCATCACCACAAAAAAGATCAAGATTCCTATTCCCATTAACCCCACTTTGGTCTCTCTGAACAGGCGCCAGATCTCTTTTATCTTTTCCATCCTTTTCTGCCACTGTGTTTTCTTCTCATATACTTGGGGACTCATGATATCACCTAATACCTCACCCGAGGATCCAAGAACGCATACAGGATCTCAGTGATTAGAATGGCCACCAGTAGTAATGCACCCATGATAATGAATGCTCCCTGGGCTACTGGATAGTCATAATTCATAGCTGCTCTCAGAAATTCTGCACCTAACCCAGGCCACCCGAAAATAGTTTCCGTAATCATACTCCCCCCAAGAGAACCTACCAGAGAAAGGGTAAACACAGTCACCATGGGAAGCATCACATTGCGGGCTGCATGATGATCCCGAATTTTCTTTTCAGGTAACCCTTTGGCTCTGGCTGTGGTAATGTAGTCTTCACCCAGTGTCTCTAACATCACGTTTTTCATCATCAGCATGATCCCCGGAAAGGAAATAATAACTCCCACCGTCAGGGGCAGAAACAAATGGTAGAGGATATCCAGTGCTTTTAGAAAAATGCTGACACTGGCTTCATCCATCCACAAGTCTGCTGTTTTCATGCCCCCGAGGGGAAATAGTCCCAGTCTAAATGAGAACACCCATATGATCAACAACCCAATCCAGAATCCGGGCATGGAAAAGCAGAACATGCCCACCACTGTAGATCCATACTCTAGTTTGCCTCCTCTCCTCCAGGCAATCAACCTGCCCATATACATGCCCACAGAGAACGCCACAATAGTAGTGCTAGTAAAGAGCAGAATAGTTGGAGGCAGCTTTTCTTTGATAATATCATAGACATCTTTTCCTTCCCCCAGATGGTACGATTTACCAAATTCTCCATGGAGCAGATTTTTCATAAAGATGAAGTACTGTTCTGTATAGGACTTATCTAACCCCCACAATTTCCGTTGGATTTCCACCTTTTCCGGTGTTCGCATTGGATCCAGCATAATTCCTGCCGGATCTGAGGGCATTGCCCTGAATAAAACAAAGGTCAAGGTGGCAATAACAAACATAATTATTACAATTTCGGTCGATCTTCTTATGATGAACCTCCACATAGACATGGTTACACCTCCTTATTTTTTAGAAAAATTCTCTCTTGGTTTTTGCACATGAGTGGCAGTACCACAGACATTACAGATTACAACCCCGGAGACCACTGGAGGAAGATACCCGCATTGAGATTGTACATTGCTGTCCGTTCAGTGATTTGCCGTGAGGAATGACAATGGAAGAATTGTCCTTTCTAACCTGTATATCTTCTCTGTCAAATGTTGTGTCTAAAGCTCCCTCAATCGGTAATCTCCTTCTTTTTGGAGAACGCGATATTACAAAAAGTAACTGCTACTACTCTAAATAGTATCACTTTATAAAGGTTTCTATCAACAATTGCCGAAATGGAGGTAAAGAAACACTATTGCAGTAAAATTCTGTTTCTTTGGATTATTCTATTTCTTTCTTCGATAGTTTAGTAAATTGGATCGAGAATTTATGTACATCCTTGAAAAGGAAAAGGAAAAAAGAAGAAGTGGATTCTAGGAGATTGTTGGAGACAAAAGTGAATTTCAGATGGTGTCTTCTACAATGAAAATGTTCTTATGCTGCTGCACTGTAAGAAAGGAGAGGTGACATAAATGTCTGATGAAGAATGTCCCCTGTGCAGATTTGGTGACCGCTCTTGGAGACAAGCTCTCCCCCAGTGGATTGCTAATTTATCAGTGTCCTGTGCTGTCCTCTCTGAAAACCAGATCTGCAGAGGATACACTATTGTTGCGTATGCTAAGGGACATGCTACTGAGTTCTTCCATTTGAAAAGAAAGGAACAAATTGCATACATGGAGGATGTAACTAGGGTGGCAAAAGCTATAGATGATGCGTTTCATCCTTATAAGCTGAATTATGAATTGAATTACTGGGTAATACAGTACCTCACCTACACTGGCATGTTATCCCCCGCCGAAAGACAGGTCCTCTCAAGCTCCAGTGGCCTATCTGGGGGAAAGATTATGCTGAGGTCACTGTGTCTGAGGGTGAGTGTCGTCAAATAGCTGAAAAAATTCAAGAACATCTATAAAGCTGAAAGATGCTTTTTCAATATGCAATAGGTAAAAAGATATTATCGAAAGGTTGAGGTGATGTTATGTCACAGAATGATCCAAATGATATTGATATCCCCGATGCACCTGACATTCTCGGGTTAACTTTCCGCGGCTTCCAAGGTGAACAGGATTATCCAACTATAGTTAACATTTTGGATGGATGTAAAGAAGCTGACCAGTTCGAGCTGACAACCACTGTTGAGGGTGTTGCCCGCTCTTTTAAGCATCTCCACAATTGCGACCCGTATAAAGACATGCTCTTTGCAGAAATGAATGAGAGTGTCATTGGCTACACCCAGGTGTGGTGGCGGGAGGAACCAGATGGCACGCGAAATTACATTCACTATGCCCCTCTATTACCGGAATGGCGGGGAAAGGGTATACGACGCAGTATGCTCCTATTTAATGAGCGTCGAGCAAGAGAAATAGCTGCAGAACATCCAAAAGGTAAACCACGTTTTTTCCAAGCGTGGGCAGATGATACTGAAGTTCACTGGATATCTCTTTTGATACGTGAGCATTACAAACCTGTGAGGTATTACTTCTTAATGATACGCTCACTTCTGGAACCCATCCCGGATTTGCCGCTACCTGAAGGGTTGCACATCCGTCCTGTAAACCCTGATGATTGCTGGACTGTCTGGAGAGCTGCTGATGAAGCACTTCAGGATCACTGGGGAGGCTCTGATTTATCTGATGAGATACTTAAAGAGTGGATGGAGAGACCTACCTTTAATCCGGGATTATGGGTAGTAGCCTGGGATACTTCTAACGATCAGGTGGCAGGTGTAGTCTTAAGTTCTATTGATGAAGAGGAAAACCAGGAATATAATCGAAAGCGCGCACATATGGGACCTATTGGGGTACGCCGTCCCTATAGGCGAAAGGGGCTGGCCAGTGTATTGATTGCCCAAAGTTTTAAGGTTTTAAAAGCTTCTGGAATAACTGAGGCAGCCTTAAGTGCAGATTCAGAGAATCCAACTGGGGCATTACATCTATATGAAAAGATGGGATTTTCCACTGAAAAGCAGTTTACCACTTATTGCCGCAGTTTTCACGTTCTTTGATTATGGGTATTAGCTATCCCAACGCTGTTTGGACTAATCGGACATGCAATAAGCCCCCGTAGCTACATTTATTTTAACTCATGGAAAGCAAAAGTTAATAATAGACAGTACATATACATCATCATGAATGCGATAACTGGAAAGGATATAATTAAGGAATTGAAAGCTATAAGAAAGGATTTAGCTTACATAAAAGAGCACATGGTTGACATAGACACCTTACTTACGCCTGAAGAAGAAAAAATTCTGGAAGAAGGTATCAGGGAATTTAAAGAGGGTAAAGCAATTAAACTCGAAAATTTAGAGCGTGATTTTGGTGAGCTTTGAGATTTATCTGCATAGCAAAGCTCATAAGTATCTTAAAAACCTTGATAAGAGAACATACGAAGGTATATTGGATAAAATTACAAACCTAGCAAAGAATCCATTTCCTTCTGATGCAAAAAGAGTTGTAGGGCGAAAGGAGAAAGTTTTCAGAATAAGATTTGGCAAATACAGAATACTTTATCTATTTTATCTGGAATTAAATACTGTAGTTATCATAAATATTGACAAAAGATCAAGAATTTACAGATAGAATAAAAACGCCCTTTCAATTCAAGTAAATTTTGTTCTCTCTAATTTACCTTTTACCTCTTTAGAAATTTATGGAATTCTTACCTAGAATTATCAAGATGATAAAACAATTACCGACCTCACCAACCGAGCCCATCAATTTTGATTTAGGCTTTTTTTGAGAAAAATAACAGCAAATAAAATGACAACGACAAAAAAGACTACATAAGGTGGGAAATTCACGTTCTCCTTTGAATGACACTATGAAGGGTACGTGTCGTCAAAAATTAATGAATTAGTGCTTCGCCATATTTCCTAAGATCATAGAGGGCAACACCCTTCCCAAGCCAGGCAGAACCAGCGTTTCTTGAAGCTGTACAGAATAGATGTGAGGAACTAAAGAACGAAGGAAATCCTCTCTACGAAAAGTGCTGCACAAACCTCGAAGAAGTCATAGCTCTTATTGAAAAAGCAGAAGAATTTTTCCGAGGCGGAAACTACATCGCTGCAAACTATTGGGCATTGAAAGCGTTAGCTGAGCTAGAAAAGATCAAGGAATGCTGTGGATAGTAAGCATTCTTCTCTTCTTTTTTTACCAATTCAGTGGTCAAACTTATCATTGGTAGAATAATAAAGATCATGTCTGCTCCCTGGGTGCTTGTGGTACTCAATTTTTCTGCACGTAGAGCGAGATCACACACAAATTCAGAGTGTTCCAGGATATCATGGCATGTAGGAGGATTGGAACAAAATTCTTTCTGGATTTTTTCACTATATCGATGGCAGTTCTCTTTCAAGAGATGGTAAATATATTGTTCATAATTCATGCAATTTCCTGCCCTCATGTGGAATGGGGCCGCCGAGATTTGAACTCGGGTATCAGGCTCCCGAAGCCTGGAGGATCGACCAAGCTACCCTACGGCCCCTTGTTCATTTCACTTCATGAAAGAAGAAAATATAAAGCTTTGGTTTTTAGGCGATGCATTGCACAGATTTTCTTATTCAAACACATTGTCTAAAGTGAAGACTAACCAAAGGAATCGAACCAAAAAGAAACCGACCGACTCCATGAACCAAAATCATTTATAATCTGTTTTTCGTTTTCTTGCTGTAATTCTGGGAGATATACTGGAATGCAAACAGCAGTAAGAGCCAGAAATGCAAACTTTGAAAAGAGACAAATTTCTTCATTTTTTCCTGATTTTTTCATTCCTGTTAAAAAAATAAAAGAAAAATATATTTTTGCCGCCGAACGCAGCCCTGAATCAGCCCGGGCAGTTGCCGTTCGAAATACAATCGCCAAATGGAGATGGTCTCACGTCTATTATTTCCATAGGACCCACTCCTTTTCTTAGGACGGTCAGTCCATCGAACAGTTCATTCATAGTTATCACCTCCTGTACTTAGATTTGTGTTGAGGGAACAGTCTACCCTCATCCTTTTGATTATCCCATATTTCGGGAAGCATTTGTAAGAATTAACCTTGGATGACTGCGAATTCCACAAACACCCGCCCATGCACAAGGGAAGAGCTATACACACTCTGCATTCTGTAGTGTCCAGAGGAGTGTATGTATCCCATTCTCTTTGGATACTGTTATCATTTCTTATGAGAACACCCTCTCTGTTGAGGAAGCCATAGCGGTCTTTCCTTCTCCCAATCACATTGGGACAGCGGTGAACATCCCCATAAGGATCTACTGTGAACACATTCTGTCGGTAAGCAGAACAGAAAGTGCTACTCAGACCGGTATATCCAATAAGAATTCTGAACCCACGTTGGCTGGCTTCATCAATCAGGCGATCTTCTATTGGCAAATATTCTGATTGTGAAAAGGTAGGATGAACAGAGTTTTTTGAGAATTCATAGGATTGAGTGGGTCTAAATGCAAGACGTACCTCATTTTTGATTGGTTCTAATATTTCAAGCAACTGTATAATTGAATTCGCGTTAAATCTGTCTATGTTAATCCTTAGAGTGAACTTCTCGAATAAATGAGCTGAAGTCATTACATTATCTAGTATTGTATCAAATGTTCCCTTCCCTGACTTGAGAAACCTTCTTTGGTCGTGAATTGCTGCAGGACCATCTAATGTGACTTGCACATTTTCAATGCAACAGGTTTTCAAGATTTCAGCATTTGCCCCGGTTAACAGGAACCCATTCGTTGTTATTGCGCTTTGGTACGTACATCCATTATTCTCACAACTATTCATGAGTATAGCGCTCAGGTTCTTTATTCTCTCCATTCTTAACGTTGGTTCCCCTCCAAACCAGCTAATGGCCAATTTTTCAAGACCTGGCAAATTTCGCTTCACATACTTAAGGATACTGTCTTCAACCTTTTTTGGCATGTCAAGAGCCAAATGGTCTTGATAGCAATATACGCAATCGAAGTTACAATTGAGAGTAAGCACTATGGCAACTCCTAAATCCTTTTCCCACTTACGAGATTTCTCATAAAGATTTCCCAAAAATTCCAATTCGTCAAAATCTCCTGGTATGAGAAATCTATTCTCTACCAACGATTGAGCTAAGATCTTGTTTCTATTCATTGAGTTGATATCAATGGTAGGTTCATCAAGAATTTCTTTCACCTTCTTAAATGTAGCAGTATTAACTCGTATAAGTGCTCTACTAAAGGTATTGGCTAGCAAATAATAGCCCGATTCGTCTTCATCTATCAAATTGTATCGTGATGGTTTGAATATGTCACTTTCTAACACAAAATCACCCTTCTCACTTTCTGCACGTTGCTTTTGGTATCCCTTCGGTGTTATATATATAGTGATTGTATTTATGAGAAAAACCTCCAAAAGGGACCAGAAGATTCTAGAGCAAGAATATTAAAAAAATGGAAAGTAAAATCTGAATAGCTAAGCTTATTAACAGAAATTGACGAAGGCGGAGCATCTGGTGTGAGTCCCTAGAGAGTTCCAGCATTACTGTACCTCATAGTGCTTTTGACCAGGTTTTTTGTGTTTATTTTTCTCTTGGAGCAGAGATTTTGTGCTGTTCTTCTTATTCCTTTTCCACTTCTTTCCAAGCTTTTTTGGGAATAGGAAATTATGGAATGATTCAAAAACACAATATTTCCATCCAAAGAAGCTATTTGAAGATTTTCCCCCCAGTGCTCGGTGCATTCTACTTCTTCTGGATCACATCAATGTATTCAGAAATCTGAGAGAGTCTTCTGTGCTGAATCTGCCTTTTTCTCCTCATTTTTTACTTCTTTCTTTTTTAGATCTTCCATTGCCTTTAAAATTGTGTCTCCCTTCTTGAATATATACAGAATCTCATCTTCTTCCAGTCCAAAGAATTTACACAAAGCAGCTGCCCTCTCATTTTCTTTTTCTAATGCTTTCATCATAATCACATACTCAGAAGCTTCTGCAGAAGAACAGTGACACTTTTCAGCAATTTTCTGGTAAATCTGACTTTTCATTGCTCTATCCTTTCTTGATCTGGCCAGAGCAGCAAAGTAGGAAGGGCTTTGAAACCGCTTGAAATGGTATTTTTCCCTCCTGGCCACAGACACTCCTGCGGTCATTAAATCCATGGCGTAGCTCCACAACTTGTAGTACTGTCTGCGCATCACTCTTCCTAAGAAAACATCTGCTCTGGATAAGTAATAGTATGCTCTGGCTGCATCTGGCAGTTCATACACCATGGGCATGTTCTGAGCCACCCAGAGCAGGATTTCTCTGGGTTCCTTATCCACATTGAAGAACTCTTTTCTAACATCTGTAGAATGCAGCCTGAACATGCTGGATAAGGCCTGGAAGATGGAGGTTTCTGTATCCCGGGGGTTGTAGTACTCCTCTCCAATTAATGATTCCAGATCGTTAATAGCAGCTCTCAAATCCCCATGGGCATTCTTTGCCATGCGCTGCAGAATATCTTCTGATACATTCAAGTTTTCTGCTTTCACAATTCTCTTGAGAGCCTTCTTAATTGAAGCAGGAAGCAGCGTTCTGAATTCGATCATTTTGGCTTTGTTCCTGATACCCTGGGGAATCTCCCAGTATGCATTGGCAGTCAATACAATAGGATTCTGGGTAATGTCAATAATCTTGGAGAGAGCCCGATTTCCTCCCTTATCTTCTCTTCCGTACACATTGTCGGCCTCATCCAGTAGAATAAGTTTTTTCTTTCCATTTAATGTGGATGTTGTGGCAGCATTTCCCACAATTCTCATAATAGTATCATAATTTCGCTGATCTGAAGCATTTAACTCTATTAGATCCACCCCCATCTCTTTGCATACGGCATGGACCGCAGAGGTTTTCCCCACTCCTGCTCTTCCGTAGAGGATGGCTGCTTTTTTCTGTTCAGGCCACGTATTGAACCAGGAAAGCAGCTCTTTCAGTGCTGTGGGCTGACCCACAATTTCTCTCAGTTCTTGGGGACGATACGTTTCAGCATACATTTTCAATGCATAGGGTTCTATGTATAAAAGGGTTGGTTTGCTACTGGGTTCATACAGTGACTTCACAGCCCTCCACATATTTTTGTCATCTACATGCCCTCCAGAATCTTCGACCCGCTTCCATCTATCGAAACATTTATATATAGCACTCCACATGAGATAGTATCTACTATTATAAATAGTAGGTGCTGGATGAGATGAGAGAGCGGTTACAACTGTGGTAAAGAGTGAACCTGTACCACTGGTTGAGCTGGTCAATGATTGGACCACCCAGCAAACCCCAAAACCTTATAAAGAACACAGAAGTAAGAAATACAGAACGTAACACCGCTGTCTAGGAGGACAGCAGGAGGGAAACAATGAAAAAGAAAAAGTTAACCCGGCTGGAAGCTTCTATAATTGCTTGTGCTGTGATTCTTTCAGTTCTCTCAGGATGTATTGGACAGGCAGAAGAGGGACCAGAAGAAGTACCAGGCGTTACCGATCCTGATACTTTAAATATTCTGGCCTACGGTGAACCTGATCAGTTAGATCCTGCAACCTGTTACGATGCACGAGGTTCTTTAGTGATTCACAACCTGTACGATCGTCTGATCGGCTACGATTCGCCAGATACAAAAGTCATCAACCCCCGTCTGGCAGAGCGGTGGGAAATATCCAGTGATGGTATGGAGTACACGTTCTACCTGCGGGAGGATGCAACCTTCCATGACGGATCATCAGTTACTGCTGATGCAGTGAAGTACTCCTTTGACAGAGTTTTAAAGATGAACCAACCTCCTTCATGGATGATGGCCCAGTGTATGGATTTAAATTCTACCCAGGTTATCGATGAGTACACCGTGAAAATCACTTTGACCAAGCCGTATGCTGCCTTCTTACCTATTCTCTGTTATACTGTGGCCTCCATTGTCAACCCAGACGTCATCGATGCCAACGGTGGCGTTGTAGAGGGTGAGGAAAACGAGTTTTTGAACCAGAACGAAGGCGGAGCAGGCTCTGGACCGTACGAACTGGTGGAATGGATTCCCAATGAACGGATCGTTCTCATCCGATACGATGATTACTGGAGAGGACTGGCAAAGCTGCCAAATGTCAAAATGTCATTCATTCCAGAAGTGGGTACCCGTGTGATGTATTTGAAGAGAGGAGATGCTGACATTGCTACTGGATTCCCGGAAACAAACATACCTGATATTTTGGGAGCAGAAGGTGTGAGAGTCTTCGCTGAACCTTCCTACGATATCACGTTCATTGTCCTGGGATGCAGAGGTCCCTTGGCTGACAAGAACGTAAGACAAGCAGTATGCATGGCTGCAGACTATGATACTATACTCCAGTTTGTGTATCACGGCTATTCAGAGAGGTTGTACAGTGTGATACCTGCAGGAATGTTTGGCTGGCACGATATCGCACCCTTCGAGTTTGACATTGAAGGTGCCAATGCATTACTGGATGGAGCTGGCTACACCTGGGATGAAGCTGCAGGATACCGGAAAGATCCTGCCACTGGCGAAATTTTAGGTGCAGAGATTGCTGTACCTCAGGGAGATGAAGTACGCTCTCAGATATCATTATTATGGCAGAGTAGCCTGGTTAAGATCGGGTTCAAACTGGAAATCCGAGAGATTTCATGGGCCATGATGTACCAGTTGATTCGGAACGAGGAAACAGACATGATCATTTCAGGATGGCTTCCTGACTACGCAGATCCAGATAACTATACTGACTCCATGTGTGGTTCAGCAAATGCAAAAGCTATCTGGGGTTCAGACTACAAGAATGAAGATTTAGATGCATTAATTGACCAGGCCAAGTGGGAGCCAGACACAGATGCCAGGAACCAATTGTACTACCAGATCCTTATGATCATCAAGGAAGATGCCCCCTTCGTCTGGCTAGCCCAGACTGCGCACGTGGAAGCTCACCGTACGTGGATCCATGGATACTTCTACAACCCCTGCCAGTCCATGGAGTTCTGGGGAATATACAAGGAATAATTCTCTTTTTTTTCCTTTTTTTGTGAGGGGAAGAATATGGAATTGCGTGACTATTTCCTCAGGCGGCTGTTCTTGCTAATCCCAGTGTTACTGGGAGTATTAGTGTTAGTGTTCACCATCTCTTACGTGATACCTACAGATCCTGCCCGGCAGTGGGCGGGAGGATTTCATGCCCGACCAGAACAGGTTGAACTCCTGCGGGAACGATACCATTTGAATGACCCATTATACATGCAGATATACTACTATCTGGATGGCATACTTCACGGGGACCTGGGTATATCAGCCAGCACTCGCAGACCAGTCCTCGAAGATTTGAAAGCGTTCTTTCCTGCCACCTTTGAGCTGGCTATCTTCTCATTTATTCTGGCAGTGATAACTGGTATCCCATTTGGAGTTATATCTGCTCTAAAACGAAACCAGATGGTAGACCATATCTCCAGAGCGTTAGCATTGACTGGAGCTTCCACACCATTGTTCTGGATGGCATTACTGCTGCAGTTCATCTTTTACTATAAATTGGGATGGCTTCCTGCAGCAGGTCGGGTGGAAGTACCATTGGATCGGATAACAGGAATGGTGTTAATAGACTCTGTCATTACTGGAAATTCAGCTGCTTTTGCAGATGCGCTCAGAAGGTTAGCCATGCCTTCCTTTTGTATGGCGTTCTGGTCTATGGGTTACCTGGTGAGGATTACTCGATCATCCATGCTGGAAGTATTAAATGCAGAATATATCATGACTGCAAAGGCAAAAGGGCTTCCCCAGCGAATTATCAACTACCGCCATGCTTTGAGAAATGCCATCATCCCCCCTATTACCATACTGGGCATTCGGTTTGGCTGGTTATTAGCTGGAGCAGTGCTGTTGGAAACCATATTCGCCTGGCCAGGCATGGGCAGATATGCTGCCAGTTCCATTCTGGAGGTGGATCTGCCTGCCATGGTGGGATACTGTCTAGTGGTGGCCATGGTGATGCTTTTGGCCAACCTGATTGTGGATATCACCTACGCATTTATTGATCCTCGAGTGAGGGTAGGAGAGAAATACTAATGATCGATTTTTTCGAGACCAGGTACGGGTTATTGAAAAGGCGAACAAAGCCCATGATCAAGGAATTTGGGTTAACCCTGTACGTTATCAGAAAGAGTCCCTTAGCTGTAGCTGGAGGTATTGTAGTATTCATCTTTTTGTTTATGGCAGTTTTTGGAAAGTATATTGCTCCCTACGACCCTATAGAGACTGATATTGCCAACCGATTCCAGCCGCCGTCATTACAGCATCTGTGCGGCACAGACAAACTGGGAAGAGATGTCTTTTCCCGGCTTCTTCACGGAGCGAGGTACAGCTTAAAAGTTGGCATTGTGGTGTTGACTATTGCTACCCCAGTAGGAGTATTCTTGGGAGGGGTTGCTGGATTATTGGGAGGATGGTTTGATGAATTGATCATGAGGATAACAGACGTCTTTTTGGCATTTCCCTACTTACTGCTGGCCATGGCCTTCTGTGCAGCACTGGGTCCCAGTTTGGACAACGCTATGGTGGCTATCAGTATTGTGTGGTGGCCATTGTATACTCGATTGATTCGAGGACAAGCACTAAGTGTGAGAGAAAACGCATACATTGAGGCAGCCCGTTCTATGGGAGAGGGAAGACTGACCATTATCACGCGTCATCTGCTGCCCAATTGCTTATCCCCCGTGCTGGTTACTTTCACTCTGGATATGGGTGCAATCGTTTTGGCCACTGCTGCGCTGAGTTTTCTAGGATTTGGTGCCCAGCCTCCCCTTCCAGAGTGGGGACGAATGATATCAGATGGTCGAATCTACATGTTTCAGGCCTGGTGGGTGCCCACCTTCCCTGGGTTAGCTATTGCCTCAACAGTGTTAGGATTCAATTTGCTGGGTGATGGTATCAGGGATGCATTAGACCCCAAATTGAGGAGAGTTATTGAGGTGGAAGCTAAATGAGAGAAGATCTCTTAGTAATCAGAGATTTGGAAACCCAGTTCTTCACCTATGGTGGCGTGGTGGAAGCACTGGATGGGGTGAACTTTACTATTAAGAAAGGTGAGGTCTTCGGATTAGTGGGGGAATCAGGATGCGGAAAATCAGTCACTGCCTTAAGTATTTTGCGCCTGGTCCCTCCACCGGGAAAGGTGATATCGGGCGACGTGATCATGGATGGAGAGAACCTTATGGAAAAATCAGAAAAAGAAATGCAGAGTATCAGAGGATCGAAAATCTCCATCATTTTCCAGGACCCCACCAGCTCATTGAATCCTTTGTTCAAGATAGGATACCAAGTAGCTGAACCATTAGTTTATCATGAGAAATTCAAGATGAAGGATGCACTCCGAGAAGCATTGAAGGTGTTAAGAGATACAGGAATAAGTGATCCAGAAGAAAAGATAAAAAACTATCCTCATGAACTGTCCGGAGGAATGAGACAGCGAGCTATGATTGCCATGGCCTTAGCCTGCAGGCCTGATCTGCTCATAGCAGATGAACCCACCACTAACCTGGATGTTACCGTTGAGCGGCAGATCATCAATTTGATGCGCATCCTGCAGAAGGAGTATGGTACCTCAATTTTGCTCATTACCCACAACCTGGGTGTGGTGGCTGAAATGGCAGATCGAGTGGGGATCATGTATGCAGGAAATATTGTGGAATTATCAGATGTGCGCACTATCTTTCATGATCCCAAGCATCCCTATACCAAGAAACTGCAGAGAGCTATTCCTTCTGCCACCTCGGTGGGGAAGGAGCTGGAAGAAATTCCGGGAGCAGTTCCCCGGCTGATAAATCCACCCACTGGATGCAGGTTCCACCCCAGATGTGACAATGCCACAAGTATGTGCAGTAAAGTCAAACCAAAAGAAGTGCAGGTAGGAACAGATCACATGGTGGCCTGCCATTTGTATGGGTGATACCATGTTGGTAAAAGGCAATGATGTGACCAAATACTTTCCCATAAAAGGGTTCATGCGAGAGATTGCCAAAGTACATGCAGTAGAGCACGTGGATTTCTTCATCGAAAAAGGAGAAACCTTTGGGTTAGTGGGCGAGTCTGGATGCGGCAAGACCACCCTGGGAAGGATGATTTTGCGGTTGACTGAACTGACATCAGGTGAAATTCTGTACAATGGGATAAACATTTACGATATCCAGGATGAGGATTTAAAACAGTTCCATAAAGAAACAGCTATGGTCTTTCAGGACCCCTATTCTTCTTTAGATCCCAGAATGGTGATTGCAGATGTGGTTGGAGAACCACTGGCAGTTCATGGGATTGCGTACGGCGAAGAAAGAGACAGCTTGGTTATGGCTATGATGGAGAAAGTAGGACTGAAATCTGAACACATGTACAGATACCCTCACGAGTTCTCTGGCGGTCAAAGGCAGCGAATTGCCGTTGCCAGAGCCATGTCGATCAACCCCAATTTTGTGGTTCTGGATGAGCCCACCAGTGCTCTGGATGTCAGTGTACAGGCGAAAATTCTGAACATGTTAAACAGGTTACAGCGGGAGCTTGATCTGACTTATCTTTTTATTTCTCACAATTTAGACGTAGTGCGCTACATATCTGATAGAGTGGGGGTCATGTATCTGGGGCAGATTGTGGAAATAGGACCCCGGGATGCAATTTTTAAGAATCCCCTCCATCCTTAT
>Ga0209635_10000447_pt1 | contig 27918 bp, 32 predicted proteins | sample DeeMarSWOR230_32_FD_187463 | JGI IMG/M metagenome (GOLD analysis project Ga0209635, IMG submission 187463) | Marine sediment microbial communities from White Oak River estuary, North Carolina - WOR-2-30_32 (SPAdes) (version 2) | ecosystem: Environmental > Aquatic > Marine > Intertidal zone >...
ATCAATCGTTACTTCTCTCAAATTGGTAGAGTTGGCGAAAAAGATGAAGATTCCTATAATTGGCCTCATCTTGAACATGGTTCAGAAGAAGGGCTATGAATTGCATGAGAAGGAGATATCCAACAGTTTGGAAGTTAATGTAATTGCGAAAATACCGGTTGATGAAAAAATACCAGAAGCACTAGCCGCAAAGATGCCAGTCGTTCTATACGATCCTTTATCCCCTGCAAGTATCGCTTTTAAAGAACTAGCTGCTTATCTGATAGGACGAAAATATAGCCCACCTGGTGTTTTGGGTAGGATAAAATCATCATTCAGTAGAAAGCATAAAAGTAAGGGCCCTGAAAAACAAAGATGAGGATATGTTAAAATCGACTTGAACAGATAAATTTTATTGTATAAATTTATATTATAACAAATCATAATTAATTGAATAGCAAATCGTACTGAAAATAGCCTTTAATAAGAGAAAAAGGGTTAATGAATGAAATATAAAAAATTTTTAATGATCCCAGTTTTGATTTTTATTTACATATTTTTCGTAGTAGATTTCTTAGTCAACTATAGCCCGATGGTTTATTCGCAACCATCTACACAACCTTTTTTGGGAGGACAGATTATAGGCGTTGGCACGGCTGTGTCTGTATCTGTGATAAGACCTTATTTGTTTGGTCTCATAAGATTGCCTGTATATTCAGAGGGTATGGGCTACATAGGCAATTATCATGAAGCGTTTTTTTATTTTATCGGAATTCTGACGGTAATTTTTATTGTAATCGAATTGATTAAATGGAGGAAAAAATAATGGAAAAATTAAAGAGAGCATTAGTAAATAGAATAACTAAAGCAATCGCCATTGGTGTCTTGTTCGGCTTTATTTCATATCTGATTGCGGGTGACGGGGCCATAAGTACTGGTTTAGCATTGTTGTTGATGTACCTGGATTACAATCTGAAATGAAGAGAACGCAGCAACTCATTGATCGGGGCAAATTATACTTAGATTAGGAAACAAGTTAGTAATGGTATTATGTTAAACCCCTCATGAAAAATTATAGATTCTTTATACCTCCTGCTGCTGACTAATTTGTAATAGAAAATTCCCATTATCAACTGGAATCCAACTATTGCAAGATTTCTCCCAAACAAATGAAGGCCTGCCCATATTATACTTCCGGCAAAAGATGCATTCCTTCCCATGAAATGATGGGGAACGATCCTAAAAACCACCTCCTCTACCGGTGGGAATAAAAGTAATATCCACATAGCGAGAGGGTCACAGCCTTCTCCGGATTCGGACACTAAAATATCGGCCTCGCTCAAATCGTATCTAGCAAATACTTGTATAACCCCCATTACAAACAGACCAGCGATGAAGAAAAAGAACCATCTCTTCAGAAGGCCTTTCCATCCAATCTTTTTTTCAAATGGTTTTAAAATCCAGTTTATCATCTATGAAATATTTAGTAAATTGGGAAATATGAATGAGATATATTGCTATTTTTTGGTTTAAAAAAATATTTAAACAGGGAAACCAAAAAATAATCTAAAGAGGATGAATAAATGAATACCGAAAAAATCGTAATAGGTTTTTTAACATTGGTTGTTTTAGGAATGTCCTATGTAATCTTCACAGGCAATCAAGTGGTTCCTAGTGAGATAGCTGGACATGCGGGGATAGATTATGTTGGTATGGTTTGCCCTAAAGTAACCAGAGCTGATGGAACAGTTGAAGAGCTGGAATGTAAATCGAACTACCTGACATATAATGGTACAAACCACACAACCTCGCAGTTGTTTTCAAAGCCAACTGCAGCATCTGCAACCGATATTGTTGACACACTGGTGCTTGGAAATACAACTGGAAATTTTGAACAACCTGAACATCCAGGAAACATTACCGACTGTGGTCTAACTCAAGTTAAACCATTAGTATGGTCATCGGTGGCAGGACAAAGCGGAAATGTATCAAACGCCACAACATGGACGAGCACCTGCACTCTAGTAGTTAATACAACAGGCCTAGAAACCAATGCAGGTATGTATTTTGCTGGTAACAATTTCAGCAGCTCTGTTAGTTTACAGCCAAATGACCAATTGACAGTGACATGGTACGTGTGGGTAACCTGATCGTAAAATAGAGAATTAATTCACACTAAAACTAGAATTACAGGGACTTGCTTATTTTTATTTCCGTCAAAAATACACTTTTATATAAAAATTAATATTAAACAATAACTTTATATATTATTATTTATCATTAATATATAGGATTCGGTTATGAAACCTAAAAAAAATCCTAAAAAACTCATCGTAGAAACATTAAAAAAGCATCCTGAAGGACTAACACTCCAGAAAATAGCCAACTTAACAAAGATGAGCAGGCTTACTGCTACAAAATATGTTCATGAGTTGATGGGAGAGGGAAAGGTTTATCAAAGAAGTGTTGGAATGGCCAAGTTATGTTATCTTAAGGAAAGGTTTGTTCAACTAGTCAAACAGGAAGAGGTTATAGAAAAATTAAAGAAAAAATTTTAATTATACGTATGTTATGAATTTGCGTTCTTCTAACTCATTCAATATCTCTTTTAGAGTCACCATTACGTCATCAAAGTTCATCTTTATTTTTTTTGCGATCTCTTTAGCGATTTTGTCGACCGTTCTTGTCCCATCACACATCTGCAATACCCCAAAACTTGACTTGTCAACCTCCCACATTGAACTGCCATCTAATGTTGCATAGAGAGTGTTGATGTAATCGATTACTTTCAAATGTTTGGCTTTTAATGGCCTTCTTTCATCCATTAAATCACTTATCCCCAAATTTCTATACACATTACTAATACTTAAATATAAAAAATACTGGTTACCCCTGGTAAAGAATAGTAATCTTCATCCTACATTTTAGAAGAATATAGTTCAATCGTTAAAATAATCCTCCGAATCACTGATGTAGACGTAACTATCGTTGAATTCTTTAAATACACTCAAACCCAATAATTATACAATATTGTTAAACACATGTATTAATAAATGGTGTTAACAATTACGCAGATAAATAACACAAAAGACTTGATAATTAAGGTTCTTAGAGAGCATCCTGAAGGTTTAATGTTAAGTGAAATAGCAGAATTAACCGGAATGAACAGACTCACCATCACTAAGTACGTTCACGAACTAATGGGAAGTAAGTCAATATTCCAGAAAAAGGTGGCCGCAGCTAGGGTTTGTTATCTTAGAGAATATTATCCTGGTAATAATGAGAAGAATGAGCTTTTGGATGGTGAGGAATAGTGATTTTATGATTAAAACATTCAATAAAATTTCACGGCTTGAAAATAAAGGGATTTCCTCAGCAGCGGCTGCAGTTATTATAGCAACTATATCTGTAACACTAATCGGAACGACTTACTTCTTTTCTCAGGGTCTTACTGAAACTGCTATGGCAGAAACTTTTGAGGTCATAGACATATTCCAGAACAGGATAATTGTCAGGAATACAGGAACTCAACCCATCAGTAAATTCAAGGCCTTAATAGACGGAAAAGAAGTTAAGAACGAAATTAAAGATTCGCCCATTCAATCACAAAGCGTTGGAACTGTAATTATTGATTTAGAAGGCATAACACCTGGTCGGCACCAGTTGACTTTGGTATCCAGAAGCATGTCTCAGACTTGGATGTGGGAGTTTGAAATTGTTACTACAACTATTGCAACTACTACTCTGGAAATTACTACAATAGTAACTACTCCCGATTTAGGAGAAGCGAGTATAGAAGCCAACGTAGAAACAGAGCAAGGAATAGCAGAAATAGAGAAACCAGTGAAGTGGATTAGTGAAATCATTGTTGATAATCCATCTACTGTTGAAATTAAAGGTTATAAAATCGGTTTAATTGTTCCTGAGGGTGCTAGTAATGTCATGATAAAAGATCCTAAAGAGAATGTCATCTCTGAAGAAACATCGTTCATGGTTAGTGTAGCTAGTAAGGAAAATAAATCTTATTATGTCGAATATGAGACTCCTGCCCCTTACAAGGAAGAAAATATAATAGAACCATTCACTTCAGGTAAAAAATACAAGAAGAAAATAGTTGTGGAGTCGGATTTCATTGGTCATTATAAGGGTGTTAAAGCCTTTACCGATATCCCAGAGCAACTGTCTCAAGAAGGATATTCAATCAGGTTGTATCAAATTAAAGGCGAATCCAGAACCGACGTAACAGATTTTCCACAATATAACGTATCTTTTGTTGACAGTGATTCAAATAATCTTTTCGATAAGATAGAATGGGTTGTGCCCACATTGTCTAGACAGACCTTTGAGATTTCTGGTTATCCTATAATATTTGAGAGAGATTTAATTTGCCATAAATGTGGTAAACACAAAGCCCCTCCTTTAACTGACGTTAACATGACTATTTCTGCGAAGGTTTCTAGCCTAGTATATAATGCTATTTTAATAGATTATTATCCGAATGAATGGGTAGTTGTTGATGCTAATGGAGGTATTGTTAGCGAATACAATTCAACATATGACAAAATTGAGTGGGGTGTTGGGTCTGTTGAGACTTCTGTTTCAAGATGGTATATGATTAAAAGCCCGCAAAAAACTTCTCCACCGACAAAATATTATTTCCAGTCAGAACTGAACACTGAGAAGAGCGATGTATGGATGGTTATAGTTGCAGACCCTGTAATTAAAACCAGGGCCCCAGGATCATGCGGTGGGGATTACACGAATTGCTCTAACGCATTTTTCGACGATTCAAACTATGCTAATAGGACAAGTGATGGTTCCGGTGAATGGTCTAATTACGGATTCAACTTGGGAGCAGGTTATACTGTCAGCTACGTTAAAGTACCGATGAAACACTGTTTTGGAGGTAGTCAACATAGTGTTACTTTAGCTGTTTGGGATGGTTATGCTTGGTCTTCTGAGTATAATGTGCCAACCAGTTTATCTTGTCCTACAACTGATATGATAGACGTTTCTGATTATATAGATCAACCATCTGAAGTGAATGCCATTAAAGTCAGGTTAACACTAACGATTGGTGGAGGCCCATCTGGGAATAAATGGCACAGGGTTTACTATATACCTGTTCAAGTCGAATACACACTAGCCATACCCGGAAAGCTGAATGTGAATTTAACAAACCCTGATCCAGGTGTTTACACTGAATCTAACCCACTCCTCGTTAATCAGTATTCCACTTTTACTGTTAATTCAACTGTTACTTGTAAGATAGGATACTGTGGAGATGTCTTTGGAACTATAAGGTATAATGAAACGGGCCCAGAACCAAATGAATTGATAAGCCTAAGTAAAGGAGCAACACCATTTTATCTTGTCGACGAGCCCCCAGAGACATTATTACCAGAAAGTCCAAACAGCAAGGCATATTCGATCAACGATACATTTGGTTCTACTCCTGGCTCTGCTAACACAGCGTTCACTGATTTGGATTACGATAAAACCAACTTTTCTGATGACGCTAGGATGACAGTCTATGCAGATCAGGATGCTGGTAGTTGTGGTGGAACTGTTTCTTTTGACTGTAGTAAATATACAAGCAGTGAGGAATGTATGCAACTGGCCGTACCCCCTGGGTGTGGTCCAGGGCAATGTTGTGATTGGATTACTACTCAATGTGCACCAAAGGATTGTAGTTATATAACTCAATCTGATAGATGCGAATGTTGTGGTTGCACTTGGTCTGGTGGGGGGATAAGCTACGGTCATCTTAAATTTACCTTTAACCTCACAAAAGAATTTGGAATTACATATTCAGACATAGAAGAGATAACCTATTACTTCGAAGGATACTTCGATAACGAATCTGCAGGAAATTTTGATGGTTGGTTGAAATACAAGGACGGCTCAGTTTGGATTACGGGTCACACTCTAACCAGAACTGAACAGACCTACTCGAAAACCTTTACAGATTCCTTTGATGATTTGGTTCAGGGTGGAGTTTTTCAGTTTGGAATGACAGTAAGATCTGCGACAGACGATGCAACAGTCTATGGTTATGCTGATTATGCCCATTTGACGGTCAAATATAAGACTAACAAACAATACTGTGGAGCATTGAATGCGAATGATGCGTGTCAGTTGAACTGGACTATAAATGTAACTGGAGCAGTGAACACGGCATATAAGATAGACGTCAACTTCTCCTCTTCCTCTTCTTCAGTAACAGAGAACGATACTGATGATGCTGTTATTAAGATAACAGATACAACACCACCTAAATGGTCTGACAATTCTACTAATAATACTATTGCTGGAAGACCCACTGAATTCAGTCTAAGATGGACTGATAATGTAGGATTGGATTCCTATATCTTTTCTTTTGATAACTGCACCGGAACTCTTTCAAACATCACCACCGGGACTTTATCCGGAACAAACGACTGGAGTAATGTCGGTTTGGTCATTAATTCTACTGAGGGCTGTACTATTAGATGGAAAGTATATGCTAACGACACTTCAGATAACCGGAACGTTTCTGATGAATTTAGTTTTGTTACTTTATCAACAATACCTTACATAGAGGTTAATCTAAGAAATCCAGACCCAGGAGTTTACATTGATTCAAACCCGCTGGAAGTAACTCAATACACAACTTTTGTCGTGAATGCAACCGTTACTTGTAGGAATGACGATTGCGATGAGGTTAATGGAACTGTTAGGTATAATAGTTCGGGTGGATTCGTTCCTATCAACGAAACAATAGGGGGTTTTCCATTATATGTATCTGACCCATCAACCCCTGAAGCAGGGACAAACGAACAGACTTGTGGCTCAATGTCCGAAGATGAAACCTGCCAGCTAAATTGGACAGTTAATGCGACAGGAACTGTAGGCAAAGGATACAAAATAGATGTTAACTTTTCTTCAAGTTCAGTAACAGAGAACGATACTGATGATGCTGTTGTTAAAATAGCAGATCAAACACCACCTAAATGGTCCAATAGTGTAACTTATCCAACTTCACCAACTACTTATTCGCCAGCCCAAAACTACCAATTCAACGTAACATGGCAAGACCTAGATACTTCAGTCGATGTAGTTCAGATTGAACACAATTTCAATGGGGTTCTAGCTAATTATACCGTCACAACTTCTCAAGGTTCAGAGTATTATTATGATTATTCAGATCTTTCTGCCGGCGTATACGTGTGGAGGATGTATGCAAATAATACTTATGGTTCTGAAAACAGAACAGATCAATGGACTTATATTGTTCAGCCAGGAAGTTCAGAAGCTTGGCTCTACTTGAATGGAACTAGAGATAATTTAGATATGAACGCAACTCAATATCTGAATACCACAGCAATTCTCCAGACACCAAGTTCAGGTTATATTGAAATTTGGACTAACTATTCTGATGGACAATGGAAGATATGGGATTCTGGCGATTCGCCCTTAGAGAACATAACACAAATAAATGAAGAAGGTATCTGGAATTTCACTGCCAATTTTACGAACGCCAATTACACCCCGAGCTATGAATCTTGGTATGTGAATGTAACACTCATCAACCAACCACCAAAAATCTGGAATTTAACAACGAGAAATGAAAATGATGTTGAGATCGATGAAACTATTACAGGCAGAATAGTTATAATTACAGTGAATGCATCAGACCCAGACAATGACATAGATTATATAGAAGGTAACTTCACATGGCCTAACGGAACTATGGATTATGAGAACTTAACAGCCTCTCCAGTAGACAAACCTTACATGTATAATTGGACATATGTCATACATCCTAACATGCCTAACGGAAGTGCGTTTATAAATGTAACAGTATACGATCAATTTGGGCTCGCAAACAGTACAAATACAACACTCAAAATCCTTCCAACAAAAGAATTAGGGGTTTATAATGATCCCGTGAATTTCTCGACTGTTAATCCTGGTCAAAATGTTATTGCGATTGAAAATCAAGGTTGGCCGTTAAAAGTTACTGTTGGCGGTAACATACCTTTAAACATATCACAAATGGGCGAGGAATATTTAACTGGGGCGACTATGCCTAGTATTAGAATTTACATTAGAAACATAACTTGGAATCAATCCGAAATTGGTATTTTTTCACAGTTATCTCCAAGCTTTATTATCGTCAATGAAAGCATTAACCCAGGGGGAAATCAGCTAATTTATTATAAGATGTATGTGCCGTCTGTTGAACCTCAAAAATACGGTGGAAATATAACTATTAAGGGAGAGGAAACATAAAAGTCAATTTTTATTAGAAAGTTCTTTAACAAGATACAGTTTTAGAATCTTTTGCATCTACGTCAGCACAAAGCGTAAAAGTATGAGTTCCACTATCGGCTTCCCAACTACATCTCCATTTTGATTCGGGCTCATTAATGTTACCATTACATACTAAAATGCCACTACAGCTGTTGCCGTTGAAAACATACCATCTCTTGCCTTCACAGTTTTTCATGTTTACATCAGCTTGTAAACCGCATTTTCCTCCTTCTTGTGAACTCGTTTTTACTGTTAACTCACCAGTACAAGAGGTTTGTATACCCCCACCAATAAAACCAAGTCGACCAACCCCGTCTCCCGGCATTATCATTCTTGCCAATATTGCAACAAAAGATATAGCAGCAAATAGAAATATCAAGAATATTCCCAGTCTTTCATGAGCCATAATTTAATTTTAGATTAGGACGTATTTAAGTATTTTGTGACTGATTCTGGCGAATTAAACAACCAAAAAGTGAGAACTAATTTGGAAAGTGAAAATACTTAAGCCGAAGTTTTTATATTATATTATAGAGTTGTTGGAATTGAGCCCAAATAAAAGTATATTGGTACTTTTTTGTTTGTTCAGTATTTCCATTTATGTATTTTTCAGATTTTCTAGTATAGAATCAGTAACTGCTCAAGCCACGCCGGTGGTTGAAGGCACTACTGCTAATGTTACAGTTTCTGGTTATTTAGAGTACATTAATGTTTGGTGTGCCCCTGTTAACTTCACTGCGGGTGAGGGACGACAACCTGGTAGAGAAGTACCAAAAGTCAATGCCTGTAATCAGGGATGGATTACGATCAACATGACTGAAAATACTAACGTTGATTGGAATGTTTCTATGAATGCGTCAGATTTAATCTCAGTTTCTGGCAATGGGGCCCCGATACCCCCATCTCAGATGGAGGTTTGGAGTGATTGTGCTGGTGGTACACCATTGTTACCAACAACTCTTGATTACGGGCTCATACAAATATGTACTGATATAGCTCGTGATGCGAGTGTCGATGTTTTCTTTAATTTGACAATTCCAATTGCCCAATACAACGATACATATGATGGTGATATTTGGATTCATGTGAATAGCTCTCTTGCACAACCAGGTGAGGGCAGCAACAGGACATGGTATGGCCCGGACAACACTACTGTGACAATCATACAATACATTGAGTTTTGGTGGAATACTGGTACTACACCGATTGATTTCGCTACATTAACACCTGGTACATCAGCTATTGCTACTGACCCTTCTATTGGTCCAAATGGTGGATTCCCGTCTAATATGACGAATGGAGATAATACGAATATTTTCATCGATATTTACATATTGGGTACTGATTTAGAATGTCTGAATGATTATGATGCATGCTGGAATTCGCCACTCCTTACCCCTCCAGGAATTTACAATATATCAATAGGACCAAATGGCAACTTGACCTATTCAAACGCAACTTCTGCAGCGACTTGGCCAGACATCATCAAATTTGTAAATTATTCTTATCAAGCCCCCCCATATGAGGGTGACTTTGAAAACTGGCATCATGTTCCAAACTATACAGATGTATCAAGTTTCTGGAACATTAGCATACCTAGTAATGCTGAACAAGGAAGTTATGGAGGTGATATAACTGCTAAAGCAGTTGATGAAGGAACAGCACCTTAAAATTTTAGTATCTATGGCATTAGTTGGCATTTGTCTAGTCTCAACAGTAAATGCCTTAGGACTCGGTCCTTTGAAGTTGGATATTACCATAGAAAAAGGAAAAGAAACTGAATTAGTCGAATACATTGGTGTATTAAACCCAGAGACCAAACCTATTCATGTTACAGCTTCTGTCACTGGTTCAATAGCTGAGTTTGTTATTGTTGATCCTCAGGAATTTGACATGCCTGCTGGTCCAGGCATAGGAACTGGAGAGCCAAGACCTGCTCAGGATGTTAAGGTAATATTTAAAATACCAAGAGAACTTCCTGAAAATAAATACACTGGTGAAATAGTTTTTACTCAACAACCTGTTGAAGGTGGAGTTTTAGGGACAGCTGTTCAATTAGGTGTTAAAGTTGACTTAAACATCGGTCAAATGGCTAAAGCTGAATTTCCCTTGTACGTAACTATAATGATAGTAGTGTTGGTAATCGCGTTAATCGCATCTATAGTCATGGTAAATGTAAGGCGGTATTATGAGTAAAATATTCTACGGAATCTGGATCTACAGCATTCTTTGTCTAATCTTAGTCTTCTTATACGGCTACTACACAGAGGTATTCGAAGCCTCGTTATTGAATTACAACCTATCTCTTTGGTCTGCATTGATAGTCAATGTGTTCCTAGCAATATTTGCTATAATTTCACTTAAAGGACCTAAACTACTGCCTATAATAGGACTAATAGTCACACCGATATCAACCTACTTATTCTACACGAGTTGGACTGAATTAAACTACATGTATTTAGCGGGATTTATAATCATCCCCGTTGTTTTACTTTTAATCTCGATAGTAACAGAAAAAATACAAAAATATCCTATCAAAAAACAAATATAAATCAGTGATACAGTGGAAGCTAAGATTTTAGTTTTGTTGGTATTGTTATCTCTCAGTTTGTTTATCTTTGTTGAAGCTTACGGAGCTGAAGAAACTGCCACAGAAGTAAAGCTTAAAGTTTCTCCTTTTGAAGTTATCCTGACAACCTATATAGACGGTCAAGTCTGCCCGGAATCCCCTCTCATCCCAAACTACTGTGCTGGAGATATTGTAAATATAACAAACGAACTGAAAAACTTGTATTACCTCGACATTACTGGTAATTTATCGACTTCTGTTATAAACACTACTCCTGTTGAAGTACAGCGGAATGAATGGTTATATGTGACAGTACCAGCCGAAAACATTGTATATCGTAACACATCATACGTTGTTGGTGGCGATGATGGACTCAGCATCTTTGATGTGAACAGCATATATTTCTATGATGGAAACTATTCTGTCCAAAATTGTTCCTTCTGGGTCTATAAAGATATAGGCGAGTTATACGCATCCGTAGATAAGATTGTACTGACAGTAGCACCTGGCAGTTCAACAACTTATGACCCCCCTTTAAAACTGAGATTGTATCGTGCGTGTGACAATACCACTGCTCAAATGAACGCGTCTTCTGGTGCTCCAGGAGACTGGACTTCTTTCAACCCACAGGAAATATTTCTATTACCTACAGGAGAAGAAAATTCTACGAACATTACAGTAACTGTGCCAATGGATACTGATTATGGGGTGTATTACGGTTGGATTTTTGCCAATGCTTATGGAAATGTATTCCGTAGAAATGTAAGCATAAACTTGACAGTTATAGTTGCTCCAGTAAACTTTTACCTCAAAACCATTATCCTCTCTGACAAAAAAGAGGTTTGTCAAGGGGGTGATATCTACGCAGAAGTAAACATAACTAAACTTTTCTCAGGTCAGGCCGACGTGAACATGACCTATCAGATTTTGTACAATGGAAGTGTTTTAAATGAGAAGAAAGAAACTCTGACATTGAACGATACTTTAAACAGCACGATCAGAATACCGATACTACAAGTTCCCTCTGATGCTGAATTGGATTACCATACATTCTTAGCAATCCTACAATCTAATGGGAATTTGACAGGGTCATCTGATACGTTTAAAGTGATTTCTTGTATAACTCCACCACCCGCTCCTGGCCCCGCTCCTAGCCCTGCTCCAGCACCTGCTCCAGCTCCTGTCAAAAGATTACTGCTAAACCTATCCACTAACTTACTTTCTGTTGTTACAGGTAATAGAACAAGTTTTGTTGCAACAGTAGAGAATATTGGTACTCAGACGATTAAATCTGTTGGGACCTCAATCGAAGGAATTTCATCGAATTGGATTGAGGTTATACCTAAGCCAACAGATATTCCTGTTGGTGGGACGCAAGGATACTTAGTTATGATAAACGTGCCTAGTGACGCTAAAACAGGAGTTTATCAATTGAAAGTTAAAGCCACTGATAACGTAGAGAGCAATACTGAAATCCTGACTTTGATCATAGGTGAAAACTTGAAAGAGATCGCAGATTTGCTTTTGAAGGAATTTGAAGATGCTAAACTCATGGCAGATACTTCGCTCTTAGTTGAAGATTGTTTGGATGTTACTATCATAAAAACAATCCATAAGGATGCTGAATATGCATATCAAAGGGGGTTAGAAGAATACAACAAAAAGGATTATGCTAAAGCAATAAACTGGTTAGAATATGCGATACCATTAGAGAGAAAAGTAATTTCAAGAGTTGATATAAACTTGGAGATGGAACTGAGAGCGTCTAACGCATCAAAGATAATAATACCACCTTTCTATGAACCAGAAGAACAATTTACACAAGCTCATATATACTTTGAAGGAAAAGACTATGAAGAAATATGTGACCCAATCGAGGAAATAAGAAAATTCATAATGGTAGGTTTAATCTTCTGGCCGATAATCGTGATAATAATCGTATTCTTAGTGGTCATCTTTGTAATCTTCTATAGGAGAAAAAGAAAAGAAGAAAGAGGCGGCATCATAGAAAGAGTAAGGGAAAGATTAGGAAGATCTAAAGAAAAAAGTTAATAATACCTTATGCCCCTCATTTCTGCCAAAGCTTTTTCTATCGATCTCAATCTTTCGTTAATCGTCTGATTCTGCGTTTTTATACTATCCATTTCAGTCAAGAGTAGATCAATCTTTGCTCTAATGTTAGACATCTCAGCTTGTTTTGCTTCTGGCATTAATTCTGGTCCAAAACCATGTCTTGGAAATGGCTCTGGCCCGAGCGGTCTGTGTGGTAATGGCTCTCTGCCCCTTAAAGGTTCTCTATGAGGGGTTAAATCTGGAGTTAAAGGTTCTCTTTCAAGATCCCCTATCGGTGGGATATCAACGTCTTTTTTTCTTCCGAAGATTCCTTTTATTTTGTCAAAAATGCCCATCCAATCCCCGCATAAATTTTTAAATTCCCATTATAATATTGTTTTTTAAGTCTTATAAAAACGGAGGTATGACAAATGGTTGAATTCGAGACGATAAAGGCAGAGGAAATTGGATTCGGCAATTCGAATTTTATAGAAGTTGCCAGGAAAAAAGCAATAACAGAAGAAGGAGAGAATGAATTCATTTCTTTGTCTAGAGGTTTTTATACTCTGAACAAGGAAAAAAGATATAAAAAATCTTTTACGGTCCCGATTTCTGAGGAAGTCGTGAATTTCATCTCTGAGAAGATAAAGGAAATGTTGTAACTATTTTAACAAATCTAGAAGGTCTGATTTAGTCAATATGCCTATTATTTTTCCTCTATCTGTTACTAATATTGCGGGGTGGTATTCCAACAAAGTTTTTACTACTTCCATTTCTTCTCCACAGTTTACTGTTGGGAAGGGTTCTTCCATTACTTCTTCGACTTCAGTCGAGCCAGAGATCTTATCCAAATTTCTCACTATGGTTTTATCACTTATGCTACCCACGCAAATACCTTTTTCTATGACTGGTAATTGAGACACATCATTCCTTTTCATTAATTTTGCTGCACGATTCACAGAATTTTTGGGATTTACATAAATTACTTCTTTGGTTAGAAACTCATCACACTTCAACTTACTGTTCGATCTCAGAACAGACATGATTTTGTTCACTGTTGAAAGTCGAGGATTTACCCTTTCATTCTCTATTTTTGCCACATGTGCTTGGGATATACCTGCTAATTCTGCTAATTGTTCTTGAGTCATGCCGATTTCTTCTCTCATCCTCTTCAATAATTTTCCAGTTATCATAACTACCAGTTATATTTATTCATAATAATTATAAATAATTTTATATATTCTAAAATTCAAAAAGATGTCATGCAAATACATATTGAGAAGTTGAATCAGACTCCTGTTTCTGATCAAAAGATAGAGATAGTCGAAAGAAAGGGAATCGGTCATCCAGATTCTCTGACGGATGCCATATGCGAATCTGCTTCCAGGGTAGTTTCAAACTATTACATTGAAAAAAAAGGTTTCATTCATCATCATAATTTAGATAAAGGATTGTTAGTTGGTGGGGTTTCAAACCCTGTGTTTGGCGGCGGGGAAATCATAGAAAGACCAACAGCTATGGTCGCCGGGACTGCAACCATAATCGAAAGGATAGATGATATAAAGAAACTGATCTATGAAGAGGTTGACAAGTATTTCGATGAATCACTTCGGTTTGCAGATAAACTCAACCCTGAAATTTTAGTTAACATTCATCCTGGTTCCGCTGCTCTAGCCGATATATTTAAGAGATTCAGTAAGGGGGAGATACCCCCAGCCAATGACACATCCTTCGGAGTTGGTTACGCTCCCATGACACTTTTGGAAAATACTGTTCTCAATGTTGAGAAATTTTTGAATTCTAAAGAAATGAAGAAGAAGTTTCCTGCTATTGGGGAGGATATAAAAGTTATGGGGAGTAGGAATGATAATAACACGAACCTTACAGTTGCTATAGCTTTTGTTAGCCAATTCGTTTCAAGTTTAGAAGAATATTATGACCAGAAAGAAAAGATTAGAGAATTGTTAGAAAGAAAATTCAAGACAGACGGAATAGGTGTTTCCATTAACACGTGTGATGTTAAAGAGAGTGTTTACTTAACTGTTACAGGTACTTCGTGGGAGATGGGAGATGATGGTCAAGTTGGAAGAGGCAATCGTGCGAACGGTTTAATAACACCATGTAGGACTATGTCATTAGAAGCTGTGGCAGGAAAGAATCCAGTTTCCCATGTCGGTAAAATCTACAATCTGAAAGCACAGGAGATAGCAGACAAAATAAACGATGTGTTTGAATTAAGAGAAGTTCAAGTTCAGTTGTTATCACAGATAGGAAAGCCTATAAACGATCCTTTCGTTGGCATCAAGTACATATCTAACGGTGATGTTAGGCAGTCAGATATTAAAAATATTATTTCAAACAGCCTATCACGAGAAGGGTTTGAGAAGCTGATAAAAGGACTTTTGAAAGGAACTATTAGTGTTTTTTAGGTTAACAAAACTTTTAAAAGTTTAACTATCCTCCTATAAATCAATTACCATGGCTATAGAACTTAAGCCTACGAAAGAGTATTTCCTGCATGGGGAAAAAGAGAGTAAAGAACTCGTGAGTAGATGTAAAGAAGATCAGAAATGGATATACTACATGATCATAGGCTCATTCGGCCTGATAACTTTGTTGAATTTTTTAATGCCTGATTATCACTGGATTAAACCAGAACCAATAGAAATAAAGTTTGGGTTCATGGGAGTTATACTTACATTCCTCGGTTCAATGTTCTTCTTAAGAGCCTTCTTTTTTGCAGGAGGAGGGGGCTGGTTTGACCTCGGTTGGTGGTTGTGCATTATACTATCGATAGTTTTCCTCTATTTTGGCTTACCAATACTGTTCGGATGATATTATGACTTGGTATGAATATCAACCATTCTACTGGATACTGAAGAACTTAACAGCAAGACAAATCACCTCATTGATTTTGGCTGGGTTTCTGGTTTGTCTTTTCATAGGCTCATACTACGTTTATCTAGATACTGTAAGATCTCTACAAGATAACCCGTTCTACCTCTCGATTTATAAGTGGGCGGCTATATTTGTAATCATACTACTTGCATTATTTTTCTTATTATCATTCGATTTAAGGTTCAAGTTAGGATTAGAAGGCTCGTAATCTATGTCCCGGTTCTTTGGATGAGGTTTAGATAAGCCTTCATCTCTTCGACAAAAAGACGTAACATCTCTCTACAGTCTTCCATGTATTTTTCCCAGATGTTTACGTACAAAATTTTGTGGTACAAGACACGGAAGAACTCATACGCTATACTCCTCTGCCAGAAAGTATCTTGTGGATATTCAGCCCTTATCGCCCCTCTGATACGGATTCTGACATTCCCTTCTTTGCCAAACTCTTCGCTGGGTATAATGGTTCCGTTTAATATGCCTTGAACGAAAATGTAAGTGATCTTATCTAAATCTTTTCTCAGTTCAAACTCTATCTCAAACTTCTCTTCTTTCCCACTCCTGTCCCAGTTGAATATCTTTTCCTGAATCTCTGAATCACCGACTTTAAAGACCAACTTCAGCAGTTCGATATATTTTTTTACTACTAGTTGAGGATTTGGGCCTTTGTAGTTTAGAGTTATTGCTACTGGTTTTTCCTCCATACAATAGTCGTGTATTAAGATTTTTGCCTTTGCGAATACCATTTCTTTCGATAATAGATTTCGTGTCTGAGAATAAAAGTTTTATTATTAACTCCCATAAATTAAGTGAAAAACATGAAAAAAATAGCTACTTTTGGTGTATTCGACTTAATACACCCTGGGCACGTGAAATTTCTAGAAAAATGTAAAAGTTTGGATGAAGATTCTGAACTAATAGTTGTTATAGCCAGGGACTCTACAGTCATTAAAGAAAAGGGAGAAAAGCCTATAATATCGGAAGACCATAGGAAGTACGTTGTACAATCCTTGAAGCCAGTCGATAAAGTTATTCTAGGGAATGAAGGTTTAGATAAATTGAAAATAGTTGAAGAGATTAAACCTGACATCATAGTCCTGGGTTATGACCAACCTTGTGATGAAGAAGAATTAAAAAAGGACCTTGAGAATAGAGGTCTGAAAATTCAAGTCTTGAGATTGGAAAAATATGATGAGATGAGTTCTACGGCCATTAAAGATAGAATAAAGTTTTAATTACCGCCAAAACAATTATATTTTGAGAGGGAATGATACTAAACAGGATAATCGGTGTTGGATGTATTTTGATGGGGTTTTTATTCGTAGTTTTTTTTCCAGACACAAAAAGATACCAGCCCCCGCAATTTGCTCATATGTTCGTAATATTCGGAATATTTTTGATTTTTTTCGGAATATATTTGTTAAAAGTGTAAATCATGCCAGTAGAATGGAGAAAACAAAAACCTGGAGAAAAATACTTAGACTTTGATTGGATACAAGAAAATATCCCACAGACACATGACGAAGACATGAGTAGAGGATGGAGCTTAAGACACCCTAACACAACTTTTAGGTACAACCCTACTGTACCTGCTAGGACAGCTTTAACTGCCATTACTGGTCTAATGAACAATCTCCAAAATAGATGGCATTTCACAGTTAAAAAAGTCGATGAGTACATTGAGATATCACCTTCACATCCTATGTATCAAAGCATTGTTCGACAAAAGCAGGACATAATCAGACAAGTAAAAGAGGGTTTATCTCACGTTGACAGAGCAATCTCCGACGTTGAATTGTTGATGCATGATCGAAGAAAATACAAAATAATCCTGGACTTTTTTGCAAATAACGATGATCACTCTTTGAAGGCGATGTTCATAGATCAGGTTGATGTTAATCTACCAGAAGGTGTTTCCTTAAGGTCTATAGCTCCAAGATGGCCTACTATTATCGCAGATTTCATGCAATTAAAAGATGAGGATGATACGAAAGAGAAAGTACAGAAAAAACTGGGCACATCTATGGCTGAAGCTGTTGTTTTAGCCACAAAAGTTAAATTGTACAAAAAATGGAAGGACTATTTTGGTGAACAAGTAAAGATAAGATATAAGCACATACTTGAACGTTTATACGGCAGAAAGGCATCCATAGAAGAGTACAGGAACTGGATCAGACCTTTGATTAGAAGAGTTTTGCAGATTAGAGAGGTTGATGATAAGACTCTAGCTATGAACAAAAATATACCAGTCGGAATTGGTATGCCCGTTGCTCTACAATATATAGAATACTGGGCATGGACTACGATGGAAGGTTTGGAACCAGTCGAGCATCACAAAGCCCCGGGAGAATTTTATGAAACCAAAGGGATAAAGCCGGTATCAGGATCATTTTGGCCACACTATAGAATAGCTGAAGGAGCAGTACCAAGGTTTCCAATAGAACCATACGATGATGTGGTCAAAAAATTCATTCCCAAGATTGAAACTCACCATGGCATCAAGATAATTGAGGAAGATGTTCTAGACGCCAGAAAAAGACTCCTTTTGGAAGGCAGCCGAACATACTACTGGTATGTGCTGGTCCATTTTCCAATATCCATATTGCATTTTAAACTACCGAGTGGGCTTGATGTTGAAGATGTAGATTTTAAGAATTTGTCAGTGGCTTTTATCACTCAAAATATACTGTTAGTAAAATTTTTGGAGTTAATAGCAGAAGAAAAGAAGATTGACGTTTACATAGATGAACTCTTGGGAAAAAAAGTTATGGAAGAAGGAGTTATAAAGGAAATTGACGAAATACTCCATGAAGAATTCCCCAAACTTTATCCTAAAGAGGAGCTGGGAAAACCTGAAGAGTCTCCATTCTCCAAATTTAAAGAGTCATTAACTAAATCCATGGCAAATCTACAAAAAACATTGAATAGTATTTTTGGACTGAAGATGCTTTTTGTAAAAGGACCGTATGATCCACATTTCCGTGATAGAATGACTTATAGCTTCGGCAGACCTTTCCTGAGAGAGATTTTCGAGCCATTGATTTGGTCATATATGTTGAAAAATTTTGGTGGGGTATGATGTCCAAGTTAAAACTTAAAGTTGCAGTATCGACGGGTCTCTATACAATAGCACGTCCAGAAGATTTAGCAACAGTCGTTAGAAAAGTAGGTTATGGTCTGACCAGGGGCACAGGTGCAATAGAGATAGGAGCTGATTATCCTCACGAAATCGATTTTACTGAAGGACAAGAAGTTAGATACATTGCTGAAAAACAAGGTGTAGATTTAAATTTACACGGCAGTTTAACTGTTCCTTTTTGTATTCCAGAAATGGTTCAATGGCAAGAAGCAGATGACCATGTACACAAATCCCTCAAGTCTGCAGTATATGGTGGATGCAATTATGTAGATTTTCATGCCTGTCTTCATTATTGGTTAGAGATGTTGAGTTATGTTGGAGCTAGGTTAGAGATTATAATGTGTGACTGGAATGGTGAATTCATTTCTGAGATATTGTTCAAAAATGAAAATTTGAGAGAATATTTTATAGAAAATTACTGGGACAAGTATGATAGACTTGTTCTGGGTGAAGATTTGACGCCAATCTATTACAGAGCTCAAGAAGAAGCGAGGCTGAAGGCAGAAGAATTGGCAAGGAAAGGCGAGATTACAAAAGAAAATATCGGTCAAAAAATAGGCGAAATTCATGCAGATGTTCTTAAAGAACTTGTGCAAAACAAATTAAGGGAAAGATTAACTAAGAAAACCAAAAGAGAGAGAGATTGGTACATTCTCGGAAGAACGCGAGGAGATTTATTAGACGCTTGTGATTTTATAGTAAATGCTCTCTTCTTTAGTCAAGATCCTATATGGGAAGAAATGGTGAGATTGTATAAAGATATTTTTCAAGAATACATTAAACTTTTTGGAGAAATGGACCCCTCAACCAACAGGGATTGGCTTAGAAACTCTATTAAACATGCAAGGGATAAAGGTGACATGGTTTTTAAAGAATTCTATTACGGAGTTATCGGTGCAAAATTCTTACAGGGTCATTTAATGAATGCATGTAGATGGATGGCTGAAACTAAAAATGAAATTAGAGATTATAGAGGTAAGGGATTACCGTCGATAATTAAGAATGAAGTGAAAATAATCAACCCACACAATATGGAAGAAATATTGAAAAAGTTGATGGAGACATTAAAAAACCTAAATATTGCAATAGAAATGCCGGATGCTAGAGACCCAAAAGAAGCCGGAAGATACATGCTCTGGAAAACGAAGCAAATATACCTTACGATAAAACATACAAGAAAGGCATTGAAAGAAGAGGGCAATCCTTACTGGGATAAAATATTTGTACTCGTTGATTTTGAGCATATCGCAACACAAGGTATCGATCCTTTTGAGGAACTGAATGATTTGGTGAAAACCTATCCTGACTGTGGCAGGTTAATCAAATGTATACATGCAAACTATCCAAGCCCATTACATGCACACTTCCCAATTCAACTAGGTGATGATCGCGTATACAAATTATTATGGATACTGAAAGAAGCAGGGATGGGCAAAGATCATATCACTTACATACTCTTTGAAAGAGGAGGGTTTAAAGATCCTTTCCAGCATGCTGTCACTGCTTTAAAGATAATGATAAAGTTCTTAGAGAAGGATGTACATCCAGATAAATTACCTGAGGAATTCTATGGAGTTTCACCACGTGGCTTGTTGGCAGAAGAGAGACAATGGGTTACCATCTTCAATAATGCTATGAACCCGTTGAAAGGTCTTTTGAAGATACCAGAAGAAGAGTTTACATTCTTGGGCAGAGCAGCAATAGAAGAAGGCAAGAAACCAGAAGAATGGAAGAAGGAGGAGTATAGATAATGTACGTAGAAGATAAAACTGGTGTACCTGATATAAGCTCTACGATAAGAAAAACACCAATTACTACGATCGTTGAAGAAATGGATTGCTTTACTCCTAGAAGATATATCACGATAGAGTATTCTGGACCGAACATCCGGGAAATAGCTAGAAACTCCCCAAGAATTCTTAAAGAGGGGATGATGATTACTGGAACTAATGTTTTTATCGATGATTATTATGTTGATGTAACCGATCCGAATAACATTGTATTCCATATATTTTGGCATGGAAGAAGAGGTTTTGACAATTTTTCTGATATGTGGGGATGGATCAGACTAAAACATGGGGTCGTACACCCTGATGGGACAGGTTCGGTTAGGATTGAATTCTATTCGAAGGTTGTTACTAGATGGAATAGAAAAACCATACTCCAGAGAAATCCAATATACGATCTTCTAATGAGAATTTACAGATACATCTATTATGATGAACAGAGGAGAAAGTATGTACAACAATGCAAAGATTACACAGAAGATATGATAAAAAGAATGAAGAAGATGCTAAAGCTCATAGAGACTGCTCAGTTAAATGCTTAATGTCTTTTAACTATTTTTGCTACTTCTTTAGGAACTAAGTGTTCCCATTCTTTACCTTCTCTTATTCGTTTTCTGATCCCACTGGCGGATATACCTCCAAACTTAGGATGTTCTTTCACTGGGATGTTAAACTTTTCGAAACATTTTTTTGTCCAAGGATTCGTCGTAAAGACTGTGTCAAACTTTGCTTTTTCAAGAATACTTTTTACCCAGGCATCATCATCGTATACGTCAGGGATTCCAATAATTTCATATTTTTTAATACCTTCAATCTTTAATGTTTTGTTTATCATCTCTTTCCTTTCTTCTACAGTAAATGGGTTTCTATCTGTATTCGATTTTTGAGAACTACCGATGATTATTATGACTTTATCGTATTTTTTTAGGATCCATTTTATGACTTTTAGATGCCCTGTGTGTAGAGGTTGAAAGCGACCAACGAAAAGTGCTGTTTTCATAGAGTTAATTTTGATTTTTAATAAATAAATTGTCCAACGTACTCATGATAGGTTCTATCTTACTACCAGATTCTTAAACATTTTTGGTCTAAGGAATAAGGCCATGAGAAAAGCCGCTATAATCGGTGTCAAAAAATAGGTTAGAACAAATAGCATCGAGAATGTCCTCCAGAATGGAATGTTCACAAAAACGCCTTCAATACCTCGAAAAGCCTTGGAATAACACCAACCTATCATATAATCTACGGCTGTCCCTACTAATGTTTCACTCTTTGTTATCATTATACTTCCATCTGGGTTTATAGCAAAAGGGGCTATCCATATGTCTATTATAAAACTGATGCATAACCATGAAAATATACCACCTCTTATAGTTCCCCAAAAATCAACCTTTTTCTTTATAGTAAATCCTGTTGGGGTTCCGAAAACGATAAAAGTTAGGATGATATGACCGACATGATATATTAAGTATTGAATCGGCGGTATTAAACTCATAAACCAATCAGAATACATCATTCCAGGTGTAACAAACAATATCCAAACAAAAGCGAATGCTAAAACAGAGCCTATAACAATCCATTCTCCCCTGCTTATCTCAAATTCTCCCGTTTCTCTCTTCTTCATATTATTATTTTGTTTTATGTAAATAACTTAGTATCTCAATTATAGTTCTGGTCGCTAAAAAATCTGTTGTTCGGTTCCTTGGCAGATATCTTTGGAGGTTCAGATCCAAACCAACTAATTTACCTCTTTTAAACGGCTCGATTAAATCAACGAATTCGTGGAAGAATAGACCGTTTGGCTCTAAGTATTCGACTGCTGGAGCAAGGGATGGATCAAAAAAATCGATATCAAAACTGACATAAAATTTACTTCCATTCAGGAAATTACCTAATTCTTTCTTAACCTTATTCATGTTTTTTCTTATCTGATTCGGTGTAAAGAACAGGATGTTCCTTTTTTTCATGTAATCGAATTCGAACTCGTCACATGATCTCACACCTAACAGAGCGACACTATTTTTTTTCGACTCACAGAACCTTCTCAACCAAGTTGCTCCGTTGAACTTAAATAATGAACTTTTGTCCTTTATTATTGATTTGTAGTAGGAAGTCATCATCGTGTGTTCATACTTATCCTTTAAATCGGCATGAGCATCAAACACTATAACTTTTACGTTCTCAGGAAAGGCCTTTAAAGAGAACAAAGAAGCTAAATGTCCTCTTGTCAGCATCAAAGGTATTTTTCCTAGTTTTAAAATCTCTTTACACCTTTCGGTAATTTCATCCAGCTTTTTTAATTTCAAGTCTCCGATATCGGCTGTTTTTATGTTATCAAAAACGTTTCTTTTTTTATCTAAATCAAAAGTCTCAACAAAGTCACTAACTTTTCTTAAAGATTTTAAAACGTTTTTCGAATCTTTACCTATTGGGGCCCCAAAAACTATTATATCGGCTTCTGCAGGATTGAATAGATTACAGAGGAATTTTAAGTACATAATATTAATATAAATAAAATAGTAATGTTAATAAAATTAACTAGTTCAGAAACTACTCCTATTAAAAAAAATAAATTGAGATTGTTTTTAAGATCAACAATTAAATTATGTTATACCTAATGCGGTACAAATACCTGGTGACGTACCAATAACATGTGCAGCGTAACAGGAGGTTGACATGGTAAATGAAGGATAGCCTGCATTTGACATTACAGTTGAACATTCAGTATATAATGCGGAAGTGATATACATGTTCGTGGGCCAATTACCGCCTGCAGCTCTGGTCTTGCATTGGGTACACCAACTAATAATTCTTGACTGACACTCTGTAATACTCAATGTTGGAGTTGTTGCGTAACTGTAAATTAAATAGATTAGTATTGCTGCTACTATAACACCTACTAAAAGAAGTAGTATTGTCTGAATTGCTATACCCTTATTCATGATTATTATTTAGAATTTCCCCAATAAAAAGCTAACGTTCTGGAAATTTTTGCCCCTGCGGGGATTTGAACCCCGGTCTCGAGCTCGAGAGGCTCGCATCCTTGACCGGACTAGACTACAGGGGCTTAATTTAATTTTTAAAAAATAGGGTTAAAAGTTTAATAGCTTACGATATAGTTGAAGTCTACAAGACCTATAGAGACAACATCCCCAATACTTCTTCTAAAAACAAATTCTTATCCTTCTCCCCAGTAAGGGCATCGATGACATCAACATTCCCATCCTCATAAAAAATGAACCAGTAAGGATAGTAAACCTTCTTCCTCTCCACGGCTTCGGGGCTGAATAGATCTAAAACTTGATTTGTTAACGATTGCTTGACCTTAAAAGGCAGCAAATCCCCAGCATACTTGTAGTTGACGGGGTTATCAGGAATTTGGTTCTCGATTATTTCTTCAAAATTCAAGTCTAGATTACCCTCATAATTTTCATCTTCTTTAGAAATTAACTCTTGTTTCTGGAGTTTTTCCAATATTTTTGATAAATCCCTTTCTTTTATCTTCAGACGTTTTGATATCCTCTCAAAATTTGTTAGGCCATAAGTCGTTAGGTAGAGTAAAACCGCTCTTCCTTTTATATCTAAATCTAAAAGTCTCGGTAATCCATCAGTCCTAGCTAACAGACTATCTCTAACAAACACCAGTTCACTACTTATCCCATCGACGAACAGGCTGTCGATCTTCTCCCCCTCTTCTGTCGAAAACTTGCATTTCAATCTCCACAAAGGATAATAGACGAGCTTGAATTGCTCGAATCTTTTTAGTATGTTTTTTTTCACATCCTCCTCCAGAAACTTAGGATAGAAATATAAGATATCGCCTTCTTCTTTTTGTTTGAGTCTATCAGGCATCATCGCTGCAGCTCCTGTGTGATGACTTCTTCTAATTCTTATGTTAACTAGGAGAGGTTGATCTATCAAACCAACGACAGCACTAGTTCCTATCGGCAGGACTTTGATTTGTGATTCTATACCTCTAGTTATTCCCTCGACTGAATCCATTATTGATCTTAAATCATTCGGGTTCGTTATCCTCAAGAACAATTGAGTGTTACATTGGGATAGAACATTCTTATCAACTCTAGCAGGTCTTTGACTTATTATCGCTAAACCCATGCCGAACTTCCTTCCTTCTGATGCCACAGTACGAAGTATGTTCGAGCTTATAGCTTCTCCCCCAAAACCTCTTTCAGGGCAGAAATTCTGTGCTTCTTCAACGATCAATAAAAAGTATGGGATCTTGTTTTGTTTTCTTGCTTCAAACAAATCCTTGACCAATTTGTAAACTATCAATTGCTGGACATCTGGGTCTATACCCTTCAGGTTAATGATACTCAACTTATCCTTTTTCACTAAATCAGAAGGTTTGATGTAACTCGCACTGTCGAAGAGTGCTGTAGTCTTCAAGAAATCTATAACTGATAAAACACCCCACTTAGCCTTACTCTTAGAGATTTGGATTTGTTTTCTTAAGTCGTTCAGAGTATATTCAGGCTTTCCTATGTCTTGAACAGCCGAATAGATTACACTCATCTGGTTTGCTGTTAAACGGAATGGGAGCATGTCAAAAACTTCTTGATAGTTCAGTTTATCCTTAAATTTGAGTTTTTTTGCTCCTACTACCAGATTTTTTTCGGGACAGTAAACCTGCAATTCTTTCTTGTACGCCTTTGACTTAATCCCAAACATGGACATGTACTTAGTTTCTTCTGGTTTTCTGTTCGGGTCTCTCAGGGAAATGTACTCTCCGTGCGGATCGATGATAACAGCAGGGATCTTATTTTCCATAAACTCCTCTAGAAGAACGCCGATAAAGTATGATTTACCGAATCCAGATTTGGCTAAGACTGCTATGTGTTTTGTTATCAGAAGTTTTGGATCGAGATGAACTCTTAAGTTTTCAGAACCATCTAAGAGACCCATATATAAACCAGAAGTTTTCAACTCTAAAACTTTTTTTATCAACCCATCATCAGCTTTGTAAACAAATGAGCCAGGTTTAAACGGCATTCTAGGCATTCTGACAGTCCCTCTCTTATCAGTGTATCCTATGACCGCAACTTTTGCTATAGCCTTTTCTTTTTCTTGGACAATACCTTCTATTCTTCCGAGAACCCAATGCTTTTCTGGGTCTCTTGTTGCTATGAAATCCATCTTCTTGATAATACTGGATACTTCAAAATCGAACCATTCTGGTGAGGTTTTGCCGATTATTCTTCCGACTAGCATATGCCACTAATATTATTCTTAGGAGTTTAAATTTAAATCGAACTGTCAAAAGTGGGCCCGATGGGGTTAGGCTCTCAAAGTCATCGAAGTTACATGCATTTTTTACACAAGCCAGCATTCTGATAAACCTGGATGGGAGAAATAGGTTTCAAGCATTTCTTACAAAGGGACATATTCATTGTTTTAACTATATGAACCACTTCTTTTCATTGAATTCTTCTAGGGATTTTATTTTCCTAGCTTCTTCTAAACAGTTGCAAGTAGGTATGTTATGGACATCCATTCCTTTATAACAACCGCAGTGTTCTGGTTTTGTCATTTGACCGCAATAAGCACAACGAACTAATATGTTAGACATAAAATTACCCGGATAATAGTAAAATTTGTTTTTCCAGCACATTATCACACTCTGCACACATCTTTTTCCAAACCCAGTAATTTGTTTTTTGCTCTGTAGAATACGTTATTTTTCTACTACTACAATTTATACATTTACCATGTTCGTCTATTCCATTCAATTCTTTGGTCATTTTCAACACCTCTATGGGAGTTAAACAGGTTAAAGGATTTCTTTAAGAGAAATAAGAACGAATGCTTACAATTCAAATTTCTTAATTTTCTCGGAAAATCTAATATTTTTTAACTCTTCTTATAAATACATGGCATATTGGATTTATAAACTCATATGAGGTGAACAAGAAACCAATTACAATCTAACTCTCTCTTCCAATCAGAAATCTATCTGAAGTTTCTTCTAAAATATCTTCTGCCTTTAAAATTTCTGTTTCTACGAGATTCGTGTTTCCTGAATGGTAAAATTTTGAAGTCTGGGATCTCTATTCTTTTGATATTGTAAGAAAAACTGTTTATTATTCTTCTAAACGAACCATGTTCTTCTTTGCTCAAAAGTGATATTACCTTTCCTGATTCCCCTGCCCTGGCCGTTCTCCCTATTCTGTTCGTATAATCCTCTGCATCTTTTGGTATGCTGTAGTTGAAAATGTGAGTTACATTCTTAATGTCTAACCCTCTCGAGGCTACATTTGTTGCAACTAAAATTTTTGTTATTCCTTTATGAAAGTTTCCTATTACTGTTTCTCTCTGATGTTGCGATAATCCACCATGTAAAGCTGTAGCGTTTATACCGTAATTCCGAAGGTTTCTGGCAACATCATCTGCATCTCTCCTAGTATTGCAGAAAATAATTGAGAGTTTTGGTTTCTCTTGATTGATCAAATGAGCTAGCAATGAGAATTTTCTTTTTCGGTCAATATCACAATAATATTGTTTTAAAACATCGTCCCCAAGTTTGGTTTTTGTTTTAATTTTTCTTGCATCTTTTGTAAATTTTTCTCTGATTTTCATCAGACTATCTGGCATAGTTGCGCTGAACAGTAATGTCTGTCTGTTTTTCGGTATATCTCGTTCAATCGTCTCTATGTCTTCAATAAAACCCATATCGATCATTCTATCTGCCTCGTCCAAAACAAAAAATTTCAGATTACTTAAATCCATGGTTCCCCGCCTCATATGGTCCATAACTCTACCTGGTGTTCCGACAACAATCTCAGCTCTTCTCAATCCAGAAATCTGAGGTTCTATAGAAACTCCTCCATAAACTGTTTGTACGTAAAGTCCTTTGGAATTTGAGAACTTGCTGAGGTCATCTGCTATCTGTAATGCCAATTCTCTTGTGGGCGCCAAGACAAGGGCTTGAATTTTACCACCTTTGACAACTTTCTCCACCAATGGTATCCCAAAAGCTGCTGTCTTACCCGAACCTGTTTTAGATTGGCCAATGACATCATGGCCCTGTTTAATAATAGGTATAGTTTCAGACTGAATTCTTGTTGGTTGTTCAAACCCAATATCATTCAATGAGCCTAATACACTTTCTTCAATATTCATATCTTCGAATTTCATAATATCATTTCTCCTTTTCTAAAAGTCACAAAAGCAACAGAATTAGTATA
>Ga0209635_10000450_pt1 | contig 27851 bp, 26 predicted proteins | sample DeeMarSWOR230_32_FD_187463 | JGI IMG/M metagenome (GOLD analysis project Ga0209635, IMG submission 187463) | Marine sediment microbial communities from White Oak River estuary, North Carolina - WOR-2-30_32 (SPAdes) (version 2) | ecosystem: Environmental > Aquatic > Marine > Intertidal zone >...
AAAAGGGGCGTTGTAGCGACTCCGCAGTATCCCTGATCTTATCTATGGCATCCAAAGCTGTATTTATGGCGGTATCGAAGCCAATAGCATTGTCAGTGCCATAGACATCGTTATCTATGGTGCCCGGAATACCAATCACCTTCACATCTCCGGCTTCAGCCAGGGCTACTGCACCGCGAAAGGTGCCATCCCCGCCTATAGTTATCAATCCTTCGATGCCTTTCCGTTGCAGAATTTCATTTGCCTTCCTTACACCTTCCTCCGTCTTCATTTCCTCACAGCGGGCTGTTTCCAAAATAGTGCCCCCACGGTGGATAATATTGGCTACCGACCGACGCCCCAACTTTACAAAGTCCTCCTCCAATATACCGCGGTATCCTCGGCGGATCCCCACGACCTCCAGCCCGCGGCTAGCCCCACAGCGGACGATAGCCCTGACGCAGGCATTCATTCCCGGAGCGTCACCGCCGCTGGTTAAGACACCAATCTTTTTCATAATACTTTCCGATTTAGCTTCTATTCTACCATGAGCTGTAGAGCTATTTCACGGACTTTGCAAAAAGCCTGCGGCACCCACGTTGCCAGGGCAGAAAAAGTCCTCAGTATTCTCAATGCCTGGCTTCCTTAAACCTTGTAGCTATCTCGGTAATACACTAGCAAGTACAGCTCTCTAAGCAGGTCAGACTCGTTGTGCTTTATGATTTGCTGCAAATAGTTATTATCCTCTGTGTAAAGGAATCTTTGCCATAGCATAGGAACGTCTTTGCCGCTTATCACAGGCTCGTTAAAATAGTGCTCCGCGTGAGAAAACAGCTCGTCCAATTTAGGCCACTTGAGGTAAAGTGCCTCGGCTTTTTCCTTCCAGGGCTGAAATAAGTCTATCCCTTCTATATCAATTCCTTTAGCTTGAAGAAATCCCTTCTCGAAGGCAAGATTATAGGCGTAAAATGGCTTGGGGAGCGTCGGAACGAGTTCAGCAAGCTGGACGATAAATGGCGCCTCTTCTTTCGAACTCCGGCAAATTATCTCAAGGTGACTCCCTTGAATGTAGCCGAAAAGCACTATCTCATCGTGGTCCATATCAAGACCGGTGGTCTCTATGTCAATCAAGGTTCCTTGAGGGATACCTAGCATTAACTCTCGGCTGTATGAGGTAATCATGTCTGCACCCTCTTGTTTTCTGCCAGTATTATACAATCCAGATTACACCAAAGATAGCATAATAAGTTAAAATTGGTACTGAGTGGCTTAGCATGGATTTGCAGGGAATAGGCAAGATTCTAATCCTTGGCGGAGCTTTTCTCGCCTTCCTCGGTTTACTATTGTTCTTCTGGCAGCGAATTCCTTTCTTAGGAAAGCTTCCCGGCGATATATTTCTACAAAAGGGGAGCTTTCAGTTCTTCTTCCCCATAGTAACCTGCATTATAATTAGCATTGTGCTTACCATCATTCTGAACCTTGTCTTCCGTCTATTCAGGTAAATGCCAAAGCGGCATAACAGATAATAAAAAGAGCGAGCTCCAAATTTTGAAGCTCGCTCCTGAATATCGCTATTCAGTTTTAAATCACCCTTACTCTTCCACTTCAGCTTCCGGCTGAACTACCGTTGTCCCTTCTTGGGAGCCTTGCCTTCTAAACGAAGAGCTCAGGGCTTCCATGTGCTCTCCAGCAGCGCACCTTGCCTGTCGAAGCCACCTCCCCCATTACGTTGCCGGGGAGCTCCGACTGGGAAACACCCATCGGCATAACCAGGCTTCTCTCCGTGTCATGCCCCACCTCCTTGCTAGGCATAGACTATCCTTGCCTAACAAACATATTTTAGCATGATGCAGGGGACTGTGTCAAAAATACAAGCGTGGAACTTTTAATGGTCAAAAATCTGAGAGGCGGAGGAAATGTTATTATGGGCGCAAAAGGACCTGTAAATATGGATCTTTGTGAACAGTTAAGGAACAAGCTTGAGGAAGCTGTGGAGAGGAACAGAACCGATGGCATTCTCCTATCAGGAGGGCTTGATACTAGCATTTTGGCTTTTGTAGCCAGGCCGAGCATAGGCTTCACAGTGGCGTTAAAAGACTCCCCGGCATCTGACCTGAGTTATTCAGAAAAGATTTCCAAGCTCCTGGGAATACAGCATAAGAAAATGGAGTTCACTACGGAAGAGGCGCTTAATACGCTTCCTGAGGTTATAGGAATACTGAAAACCTTTGACCTCGCTTTGCCCAATGACCTAGCAATATATTTTGCCCTTAAACTTGCCAAGGAGAATAAAATTAGCTCTGTCATGACTGGTGATGGAGCCGATGAGCTCTTCGCCGGCTACTCTTATATGGCGGAGCTTCCTCCTGAAGACCTGGGAAGATATATAAGAAGTCTCTCACAAAACTGGCACTTCTCAGCTGGCTATCTTGGCAGGGCTTTGAGCGTTGAAATAAGGCAGCCCTTCCTCGATGAGGATTTCGTTCGCTTTGCTCTGGAAATAAGCCCGGAGCTCAAGGTCAAAGATGGGGTAGGGAAGTATATCCTGAGGAAGAGCTTTGAGGACTTGATGCCGGCGGAGATAGTGTGGCGGAGAAAGGAGGCCATCGAGTACGGCTCTGGTGCCACCAAGCTGCACGAAATAATAAACAATATGGTCACCGATGAAGAGTTCCAATCAGCAGGAAAGAAAGTTGACATAAAGTTCATAAACAAAGAGCATTTCTTTTACTGGCGTATCTATGATCAAGTCGTGGGGAAAATTCCCAAGGCCAGGGATGATGAAATTAGCTGTCCCTGCTGTGGTGCGGCGATGGGCACATACCATTGCCCAACCTGCGGCTTATCTATCCCCTTGAAGGAATCATATCAGCTCGGTTCATGACTCCCGCCGGCCGTGATAAGAGTGGTGGGCAACTTATTAATGGGGTGGGGATAAACACATACTTCGGCTCCGTAAACCCTCTTGATATTCGGCGCTGTGAGTATGTCGGGTGGTATTCCTTCAGCGTAAACTTTGCCTCCATTTAGCATGACCATCCAATCGCAGTATTGAGCAGCAAGGTTCAAATCATGTAAAGCGATGATAACGGTCAAACTTTGCTCCAGGCAAAGGCTCTTGACCAAATTGAGAATCTCAACTTGATGGTTTATATCCAGATTGGCAGTGGGCTCGTCAAGGAGCATCGCCCTCGGCTGCTGGGTTAGTGCCCGAGCGATGATGAGCCTCTGGCTTTCTCCTCCTGAGAGCTCACTTACTCTGCGCTCAGCGAAGGATTGGGTATGCGTTGCCTCCATGGCTTGCCAGGCAATGGCCAGGTCCTTTCCTCCCTCGTAGCGAAGAAGCCCGAGGTGAGGCGTTCGTCCCATAAGCACCACTTCAAAAGCAGTGAAAGCCCCGGGCAAGGCCGGGCTTTGGGGCACCGTGGCAACAAGGCGAGCCAGTTCGTCTCGCTTAATAGTTTTTATATCGCGGCCGTCAATTAAGATACGCCCGGAAAATAGGTCAATCACCCGGGTCATTCCCTTGATTAATGTTGACTTCCCCGAGCCATTGGGGCCAACCAGCCCCAGTATCTGGCCGGGCCCGGCCTTCATACTTACATCGTGCAAGATTGCTCGATGGTTATAGCCCAAGCTGACATTATCCAGCTCAATCATGGTGTTTTATCCTTTCAGAAGAAAGCGAGCCCCTTTCTTCTCCGCAATAGATAAAGAAAGAAAGGTGCTCCACAGAGAGCAGTAATTATTCCTACCGGAATTTCCGTAGGGGGAATTATGGTACGGGCCAAAGTGTCGGCCAGGATGAGGAAGATGGCGCCGACCAGTGTGGATAGAGGGAGCAGAAACCGGTAGTCTGGCCCCCAGATAAGCCTCACTGCATGAGGGACGAGTATGCCAACGAAACCGATAAGGCCAGTGAAGCAAATCGCTGAGGAAGTAATGAGGGTAGCAGCAGCCAGTAATATAAGTTTGACCCTTTCCACATTGATGCCCAGTTGTTGGGCTTGCTCTTCGTCAAGCTGCATTACATTGAGCGGTCGGGCATGAATCCAGATGACTACAAGGCCTGTTAATACACAAGGGAGGACCGTCCACACCTCAGACCATTTAGTCAGGTAAAGTCCACCCAGCAGCCAAAATACAATCCCATGTAGTTCTTCACCGGAAATAGTCATAAGATAGGAGGTGATGGAGGCTAGAAGAGCACTTAGAGCTACTCCAGCCAGGATAAGCGTGGTGGCGGGCAGGGTTTTGCCGACACGAGCCAGCAAATAGACCACAGCCACGGCGCCTATGGCACCAATGAAGGCAAATAATGGCACGGCCCCAAAAGCCATCCAAGCTAATGTGAAAGGGGTAAGCATGGCGATGGTAGCTCCCAGTCCAGCTCCTGAGGCCACACCTAAAAGATAAGGGTCGGCCAGGGGATTACGAAACAGTCCTTGATAAGTGGCTCCGGCTACTGCCAGGGCTGCTCCTACCAGACCTGCCAGCAAGATGCGGGGCAGCCTGATATCCAGAATTATTGTTTCCAGAATTTCCAGGCTCAACGGTGCCCCGAAAATTTCGGGAGAAGCAGGGGTAATATGAACGAAGGGCAGTTGAGAGAGAAGGACTTGAAATGTAGTGGTAAAGGGTATGGAAACGCTTCCCAAAGCAGTGGCAAACACGACTACCACTACCAGCAGTGCAGCGAGCCCCAGTAATGAGTAAACTCTACTTTGCCAGCGAATGGCAAAAGGGATAACGGGCTCACTAAACGCTTCAGATACAGTACTTGCCATCGCTAGATAAATCCTAAATTCTAATTTCTAAACTCTAAACAAATAGAAAATTCTAAATTTTAATACCAAAACTCATTTGTTTTGAACTTTAGTCATTAGATGAGAGGAATTAGATTCTTCCTTTCTTTTGTTTAGGATTTCGAATTTCGTGCTTAGAATTTGTTATTTTTGAATTGTCATTTTGCATTTTCACTTTTTCCTTTTGATTTTCTTTTAATATTCAATGCCTTTCCGGCTCTTTATTCCTTGACTATAAGGGTGCTTCACTTCCTTGACCTCGCTGACCAAATCTGCCTTTTCTATAATCTTTTCTGTGACGCCCCGACCAGTTAAGACAAGCTCTAACTTTTCGGGCTTTGTCTCCAAAAGAGAAAGGACCTCTTCCTCTTTCAGAAAGCCGTCGCGCACGGCAATGTTTATCTCATCCAGAACCAGCATATCCCAGGATGGGTCCTGGAAAAGTTCCTTGATGAATTCCAGACCCCTGGAGCATTCCTGGCGGACATCATCAGGATTCAGTTCCTTGTAGAAGTGGGGATGTTTCTTAGCGAAAAGGAAAGTCTTTGCCCCCAGCTTTTCCAAGGATTTATGTTCACCGTACCCGAATGCCTCAGGGTCTTTAAAAAAAGAGACTAGGCCGACTTTGAAACCGTGCCCGGCAGCGCGGGCTGCCTGACCGATGGCGGCAGTGGACTTTCCTTTGCCGTCCCCGGTATAAACCTGAATTAAACCTTTCTCTTTCATCTCAGTTCCCCTTTATTGCAACTCAGCCGAGATTTCCCAGAGCCATATGTTATCTCTCCTTTTTCTTTCCCCCCTGGTAACCTTGAGTGCCTTTCTGAAAATGGGCCCGTCGGTAACGAAGGTGTGATATTCGCCATTTTCACCACAGGGATGGGAGTCGAATTTGCTAATTTGCCTTACCAAATCTTTGTCTAGAACTTTTCCCAGGAAGGTCTCCTCTAATCTGGTGGCGACAACTATGGCCTTGAATTTCAATTTGAGGAATTCCTCAATTAGCTTCTCAGCCTTTGTCCCCCAGAGGGGCAAAAACGCCTTTATTCCTACCTCACTACATACCCTCTCCACCCATTCTCGATGCTCTTCCAAGTCCATGTCGCCGAACACGCCCCCTTCGATACCTTTGTCCTGGAGTTCCCTGACAACCTTCTTAAAGTTCTCTTCATAATTTTCCCATGACGTCTTTACCTGGATGAGGGGGATGCCGATGGCCTCTGCTTGCAGAGCTAAAACACTGGCTTTAATCCCGTGGGACCTCGACCTCTCGCCATCTTCGGAGATAAAGTTAAGCAGATACAGGATTTCGTGCCCCTGGGAGATTGCCTTATACGTCGCCAGGGCACATTCCTTACCCCCGCTCCATGATGAAAAAACCTTCACTTAACTAATTCTTAGGCTCCTCGAATATCTCGGGGTGAATGAGGTAGGCAAACCACTCTAAGCCCTCGACCAGTCTGGGGCCCGGGCGTTGAACCAAGTCATCATCGAGTGTATAGATTCTCTCTGTTTGACTGGCTTTGGTACTCGCAAGCTCAGTCGCATTAATCGCCCAATCATACGACCATTCGCTGGTTATGATTATTTCAGGGTCGCTGGCAATAACCTCTTCAAGTGTGATTGTCGTATAACTGGTGATATCTTCACAGACGTTCACCCCGCCTCCCTTTTCAATTAGCTCGTGGATGAAAGTCCCTTGGCCAGCAGTCCACAACGGGTCATGCCAGACGATATAAAAGACCCTTGGCCTTTCTTCCAATTCCGAGGTTGCATCAGTTACTGCTTTAATTCCTACTGCCATTTCAGATGTAAGTGCTTGGGCCTCCACTTCCGTATCGGTTATTTCCCCTACTGTTTTAATATCATTAAGCAGGTCATCCAAATCAGTAGTCTTTATACCGAATACTGTAAGTCCCAGTCCTACCAAATTATTTATAACGTCCATGGTAGTACCATACGAGACTAGTATGAGGTCAGGTGTAAGGGCAACTATCTTCTCTATATCTGGTGTGTCATAGCTACCCACTTTTTCCTTTGCCAGAGCTTCCGGAGGATAATCGCACCAATCTGTCACCCCCACCACCTTTTCCCCCAGACCCAGGGCAAACAGGATCTCAGTATTAGAGGGGGCCAGGGAGACAATTCTTTGGGGTGTTCCATTAATGGCGACCAGCCTATCCAGGTCATCAAATACATGTTCTACTTCCGTTGGGGGCCATCCGGCGGTGCAGGCTGTCAGGACAAGTGCTATAGTCAAAAGTGCCAGGAACCAGTTTGTGCCCCGGGTAAAGATTTGCTTACAAAAGCTTTTCATGCGAGTCACTTTTGCCTCCTTTTACACAAAATTACTTTATTTTATACAAGTGCACTTGTTTTAACATTTTAAATGCTGCAGGATAAAATGTCAAGGGATTTTAGGGCAAGATTTGAGAAAATTTTGCAGTTCAGAGGGATATGCGATTAGGAAGGAAAGGATTTCCTATATTTTTCTCAGGTCAACAATCTGATAAACCAGGTTCTCCTCTTCCAATCTCTGCACCAAAATTGAAACCTTGTCCTCACTACAGACAACCAGGAAGGACAGGCCACAGTAAGCTGCCTCTATGGCTGCTTCCCGGACACCATGAACGTAATCAGGCTTTACACCTATCTGCCTTAATGCTACCAGGGCTTCCGTGCCCATTACTCCCACCAGCCTTGCTTCCTTTATCTCCTTTTCCAATCGGGCAAGGTCGGCGCTCCTGGAACCTCCATCCGGCACATTGGGTACTTTGCCTATTGTTACTTTGGCTGGCTCAAGTTTTATTACTCCTTCAACGTTGCGAATGCCGACATCCTGTCCTTTTTTAGCCTGGGTTACGGCTGTTCCTTTAGCCCCTTTAACACTTATGGCATCGGAGGCGAAGAGCAAGCCGTCCTTCATATATAGCGATGCTGGTTGACCAACGGATAAGTCGCTATCAGCTATGGCAGTGGTAGTTGATATATCAGCCACGGCTTTGCTCACAACCCAGGCGTAACTATGTAACTGGCGGGACATCTGCAAGATCCAATCTACGCCCTCCTTGGTTACCTTATATCGGGAGCGACCTTCGGAGCTCAGCCAGCCGTCCTTTATCAATTCCTTCACGTACTCGGAGACCGCCTGCGAAGTGATGCCCAATCTTGGGGCGATGTCTTTCTGCTGTATGTTAGGCTGATGTGCTGCTATTTCCACCATTATCTGAAACTTAGTAGCCAGATTTTTGCTCTTTAGTATTTGTGCCATGCTAACCATTATATCACTTACTAGCCAGGCTAGATTAGCAGAGTGAGCTGGGGCAAGCGCCTCTCAATATGCACCTGTTGCAGCGAGGTTGTCGAGCATGGCATATCCGCCTGCCATGCTCTATCATATGGATATGGAATTGATATACCTTTGAGGGCAGAATTTGCTCCTGAAGCAAGCTATGTGCCTTCTCTACGGACACTCTGGAATCAATTAGTCCCAATCGTTTGGCTACCCGAAAAACGTGGGTATCCACAGGCAGGGATGGCTTCCCCAGGGAAAAAAGCAGCACACAGCTAGCTGTCTTATGTCCTACCCCAGGCAGACGCATTAAGTAGTCTTCAGCTTCAGCCATGTTCATCGATTTGAGGGAATCAAGGTTGATACGACCCTGTTCCTTTTCAATTTGCTCGAGTACCTGTTTGATTCTAACTGCCTTGATTTGGGATAACCCCCCGGGCTTAATGACCTGGGCGATATGCTCTGCTAGAGCCGAAGCTACAGCTCCCCAGCTATCGAAGCTGGCTTTAAGAGAGACAAAAGCTCTTCCCGAATTTGCATCCGAGGTATTTTGGGACAGTATGGTCCCTATGAGCACATCAATAGGTTCTCTGCCTGGCTGCCACTGGCAAGGGCCGTATTCCTGTTCTAAAAGCTCAATGACTTCTTCAATAGCCACTGGCTCAAAAATATCATGTCGGCGCCTCTTGATGCAAAGGTGACTGCTGCCCCATAGTATTTGCGGCAACCTGGGTGAATCAGATAAGATAAGCATCTCCAAAACGAAAGACGAACATGACTCTTGTAGAGAAGATACTAGCTAAGAAAGCCGGGAAGAAAGTTGTAAAGCCGGACGAGATTGTCGAGGTCTCTGTAGACCGGGCTATGATACACGATGCGTTAGGTGCGCATACGATTGCCAAGTTCAGGGAGCTGGGCGTGGAAAAGGTCTGGGATCCCGCAAGAATAGTAGTAGTGCTGGACCACTATGTGCCTAACAAGGACATTGATACTGCTAAGAAGTGCCTTAATATCAAGAAATTTGTCCTCGAACAGGGTATAGAAAACTACTATGAAGTCGGGAAGGGAGGCATAGCCCATCAGGTGCTAGTAGAGAAGGGACATGTGCTGCCGGGGACTACCCTCGTTGGTGTGGACAGTCATACCACGACATCGGGTGTAGTTGGGGCTTTTGCTACCGGGATTGGTGTTGATGAAATGGCTGTGGTCTTCAAAACGGGAAGGTTATGGGAGCGGGTCCCGGGCACAATCAGAATAAATGTTGAGGGCACGCTGCGACCTCCAATCGCATCGAAGGACTTGATGCTTTTCATACTAAAGGGGTTGGGGGTAAGCGGTGCCCTGTTTAAGTCTCTTCAATATACAGGCTCGGCCATAAGCGAGATGAGCATCGCGGGTCGCATGGTATTAACCAATATGGCAATAGAGTCAGGTGCTACTAATGGTATCATCGAGCCTGACCAGAAGCTAGTGGATTTTCTCAGGGCAAGGACCAACCGCTCCTTAGAGCTTATTCAGGGCGACCGGGATGCGGAGTATGCAGAGACACTTGAGTTTAACGCTGATGATATTAAGGAGCCTATGGTTGCCGTGCCCCCGAAGCCCTCCAATGCTGTTGGCGTTACTGAAGTTGAGGGGACCAAGATTGACCAAGCGTTTATAGGCTCGTGCACCAATGGACGCCTGGAAGACCTCAGGATTGCTGCCAAAATACTGAAGGGTCGGAAGGTGGATAAGTTTACCAAGGTAATCGTCATACCAGCCTCGCAGGAAGTTCTCAAAGCTGCTTTAGAAGAGGGGTTAATAGCGACATTTGTGGAGGCTGGGGCTGTGGTAGGTCCACCCACCTGTGGTCCGTGTATGGAGGCGCATATGGGCATACTGGGACCAGGCGAGGTTTGCATAAGCACGGCAAATCGTAACTTTCAGGGCCGGGTAGGAGATGTGACTGCCAAATTATACCTGGCATCACCAGCAACTGTGGCAGCCTCGGCGTTGAAAGGCAAAATAAGTGACCCAAGGGAGTTTTTCCGGGAGGCATAGATGGAACTCAAAGGTCGAGTCTGGAAGTTTGGTAAGGATGTTGACACCGACGAACTATTTGCCGGAAGATTCATTATGGGTGGTGATGAAACGAGCCAGAGCCAATATCAAGAGTTCATCGCAAAAAGCGGGCTAAGCGATGTCGGGCATCGTGAGAATATACCCGGAGATTTTCTCACCAAGGTTGCGCAAGGGGACATTATAGTTGCCGAAGAGAACTTTGGCATTGGTTCAAGCAGGCAACAGGCTGCGGAAACTCTGAAGTTTAAGGGTGTACAGGCTGTAGTTGCCGACTCAATCCACAGGATATTCTTTAGGAACTTCTGGAACCTTGGCTGCCCGGCTATAGATTTGCCGGGAATTTCCGCTGAATTTGAGACCGGGCATGAGATAGTGATCGACCTGAGGCAGGGGACTATCAAGAACCTCAATACGGGCAAGGAGTTTGAGTTTCGCCTGATAATTCCATCGTGGTTTATAGACATGGTGGAAGCTGGGGGTCTGATTCCGTACCACAAATCTCTTCAAAATGTAAAGAGTAAAAATAAAAGTGCAAAATGACAGAGCAAAGGTTAAAAACTTTGCGTTTTGAGTTGTCATTTTGATTTTTGACCTTTGATTTTTAAATTCCTATAGTGTTTCCACCCTCACCTTAATCCTCTACCATCGAGGGCCAGGAATTTCATAAGAGATTACATGGTTAACTATACTTATGCTCTTCTGAAATTTATGATAGTGTATCCCATAGGATTAGATGCGGAAAGTTGTTTGGGATATGGACCCCGGCATCGATGATGCCTTGGCTTTAATTCTGGCGTTAAAATCGCCTGAAGTCCACGTTCTGGGCGTCACCACTGTGGCAGGCAATGCTCCTGTGGAAATGACCAGCGCCAATGCTCGACGGGTATTGGAATGCCTGGACGCAGGCAGTATCCCGGTGGCGATGGGGGCAGCAAACCCTTTGAATCGCCCTTTAGAAGATGCCTTAAGCTACCATGGCCCAGATGGGTTGGGCAACTGTGGCTTGCCGTCGCCCCTGACTACACTGTACCCGGCTAAAGCCTGGGATTTCCTAGCCCGGTCGGTTTTGGATGCTCCTGGTGAAGTTACTCTTGTAGCCACGGGGCCCCTAACCAATGTGGCTTATGCTTTTGAGCTTCATCCCGAACTGCCTGGACTTTTAGCCGGGCTGGTTCTCATGGGAGGTGCTTATAGTCTTACGCACTACGGTAAGGGGAATCGCACTCCCTTTGCCGAGTTCAATATCTGGCAGGACCCTGAGGCTGCTCATATAGTATTCAACTCCGGGGCGGACATCTTTGCTGTGGGGCTGGATGTATCTATGGACCCTGCGGCTTGCCTGAATAGCCAACATCTGGAGCAGATTAAGACCAGGCATACACCGGCTGCACATCTGGTAGCCCAACTGGTAGAATACGAGGTAAAATACCACGGATGCTGTAGAATGCATGACCCGCTAGCTTTGGCAACGCTGCTGGATGCTTCTTTGCTCGATTTTATATCGACAAGGGTAGAAGTGGTTAAGGGAAATGACTGGGATAGAGGGGTTACTCGTATTTTGTCCTCTGGCAGCTCTCAGTTAATACACGTAGCCTCTGCTGTGGACGGGTCTCGCTTTCTAAAGTTATTTCTATCGCGTATACTGGAGGAGTAAGATGGCCAACTTGGTAGTATGTGGCGCCATAAACTGGGATATTAGCTGCTTCGTAGAGCAGCTGCCAGTGCCCGGTGAAGAAGTTACTATAAGATATATCACCCGTGTATCCGGAGGGACAGGTGGCAACGTTGCTGTGGCGGCAGTACGGATTTTGGGGGCTAAAAAAGTTGCCCTGGTAGGCGCTCTGGGGAGGGATGACATTGCTCGCCAGCAAATTGCCGCCTTGGAGGACGAGGGAGTCATCACCGAGGGAATTCAGTACATTAAAAGAGAGGAGTCGGGGCAGGCTTATATTCTGGTTGACCAAACGGGAGAGAATGTTATTGCCAGTCATCTGGGGGCGAATGCCAGGCTTTGTCTGGAACACCTGAATAAAGTGCAGGTTAAGCGGCAACTACAGGAATGTCGAGGCATCGTCCTCACCGATCCCCCTTTAGAAGTGGCTGTAGAGCTAATTCACCTGGCAAAGCGGCGTGCTGTCCCCGTGTTGTGGGACCCGGGTATTTTGATAAGCCCAAATTGGGAAGCATTGCAGTCTCTTGCCAAACAGGCAGAAGTCCTCTTCTTAAATGAAACGGAGGCGAGTGCTCTGCTTGGAACAGATGAATTAGATATGAGCTTACCGAAGCTAAAAGAGCTAGGATTCGGCAATCACACGGTACTCAAACTCGGCGCTCAAGGGGCAGCCATGCTTGAGCCGGCTAGCGGTACGGTGCTTGAAGTCCCTGCCTTGCCTCTTAAGAAGCTGGGTCTAGATGTAATCAACACGGTAGGTTGCGGAGATGTCTTCGCCGGGGTCTTTGCTGCCTACCATGTTATGGGTGTCAATCTGCGACAATCGCTTATCATGGCCAGCACAGCCGCAGGTCTTAACGCCACCAAACTTGAGACCCGAGGCAGCCCCGACCGAGCTAATTTAGAGAAAGTGGCAAACCGCAGCCAGAAACTCGGCTTCAAGACCCAAAAGCACAAACTCCCTTAAAACTACCTGGGCTGCCTTGCTTAGAGAAAGGACTTGTACCTTACTCTTCCGCAACCTCAATAACCTTATTTCTGCTCCTGAAGCCGCTGAGAATCCTGACCTGGCTTTGGGAAACGCCGAAATGCTCTGCCAATAGTTTGATAACCGCCTGGTTGGCCTTGCCTTTCTTCGGCGGTTCTTTAACCTTGATTATAAAGCTATCGCCTTCCCGGCTAAGCTCTTCGGTCTTGGAATTGGGCTTTACTTTAACTTGGATTTTCATCCACCGTCTCTCCCCATATTCCCTGGTTATGAAATTCTACCAGTTTAACAGGTGTTATCTCGTTGCCCAGGGACTTTTCGCTATGAGCAAAGACCCTGATATAGTTGCTGGTCAGCCCTGAATATATGCCGCTTCCGGGACCGGTTTCCTTCTCCCAAAGGACCGGCATAGTTTGCCCCAAGAACTGCTCACAAAAGCGGCGACGGGAGCTTCGAGATAGCTCTAGCATCCGCTGGTTGCGCTCTCGTTTAACTTTGTCTTTTATCTGCTCGGGCATCCCGGCGGCTGCTGTCTCAGGGCGGAGTGAGAAGGGGAAAACATGGATGTTAGCGAAACCAGCTTGCTGGCAAAAAGAGTAGCTCTGTTCAAACTCTTCATCGCTTTCCCCGGGGAAACCAACCATGATATCTGTGGTGATGGCTACCTCTGGTACCTCTTTAATCAAATTTACTGTTCTCTGATATTGGTCCAGGGAGCAGCTCCTCCTCATCCTTTGAAGCACGGTCTCGCTTCCACTTTGTAGCGCTAAGTGGAAATGCCGACAAAGCCTTTCGTCCTGCCACAAGGCAAGAAATTCAGAGGATATTTCCGAAGGCTGTAAAGACGAGAGACGTAATCTCTCGATGCCGGTATTGGTGAGAATATTCTTGACCAAATCCCTGAGGTCAGTGCCGTCATCTTTGTAGCTACCAACTTTCGTCCCGGTGAGAACGACTTCTTTGTAGCCGAGGGCCACCTTTCCCTTAACTTCGTCAATTATCTGGGAAGCAGGCAAGGAATATTCATGGGGTCTTACTTTGGGCACAATGCAATATGTACAGGGGCTATGACAGCCATCTTGAATCTTTATCAGGCTGCGAGTCCTGATGGTGGCAGCGGGCATCTGAGATTGCTTTGTTTCACCCGCATCCCGTCCTCTCCTTTTGAGGGAGAGGGTTTGGGTAAGGGCAAGCAGGTGCGCTTTCTCCTCGTTATCGACTACGAAGTCAGCAAGCTGAGCTAGCTCTTGACGATTTCTTTGGGCATAGCAGCCAGTGGCGATAATTAGGGCTCGGGGATTTCTTCGCCTTGCCAGCCTGAGCCAGTGGCGTGACTTACGGTCGGCAATATGGGTGACTGTGCAGGTATTGGCAATATAAATATCTGCCCCGTCGCTAGGGGAAACAAGTTGAAATCCGGCTTTGCTAAAGCGATCGGCCAGAGATTCCGTCTCGGCCTGATTGAGCTTACAACCTAATGTATAGAAAGCTACCCTCATTGATAGGGATTATATTTATTGCCTGGCTGAGTGGTCAAATTGCCATGTCCCAGAGCTTGCTTGACACTCCTCTTATAGGGTATAGTTAGCGATTCTAGCCAAGGCATTAAACTGAGGTGCGAAATTGAATCAACGGGCTCGATGGAAAATTCTGCCTTCGGTGCCAGACGAATACTTAAATGCTTCTGCCCATTCTCCTCTAGTTGCTCAACTTCTCTACAATCGTGGTGTTAAGCCAGAAGAAATCGACCCTTTTTTGTCTGCTGACCGCAGGCTAGAGGGTAACCCCTTCCTCCTTCCTGATATATCACAGGCTGTAAGCAGGATCTATAAGGCTGTGCTTGCCCGGGAAAAGATTGCCGTCTATGGTGACTTTGATGTTGATGGCGTTACAGCCACGGTTATTCTTGTCGAGGGACTATCAAGGCTTGGTGCTAAAGTTATTCCCTATATTCCTGACCGCATCAACGAAGGCCACGGATTAAAGATTTCAGCCATAGAGAAGCTTCAGGAACAGGGGGCAGATTTGGTCATTACTGTTGATTGTGGCGTAACTGACCTTACACAGATAAAACAGGCTCAAAAGATGGGGATAGATATGATTATCACCGACCACCACATGCCATTAGGGAGCCTGCCTCAAGCCGTAGCTGTAATTGACCCGAAGCGAAAGGATTCAGTGTATCCCTGTCCGGATCTGGCTGGTGCTGGCGTTGCCTTCAAGCTTCTGCAAGCGCTATTCTATAATGATAGCAGGGAGAAATGGCTAGCTAGATTGCTGGACTTAGTAGTTTTGGCTACTGTTACCGATTTAGTTACCCTCGTTGGTGAAAATCGTTACTTGGTGAAGGAAGGGCTGCGAGAGCTTAATAATAGCTCCCACGTGGGAATTCAGGAAATAGTTAAGTTGGCCGGGCTGAGGCTAGGTGAACTTGATGCTGAAGATATCTCCTGGGTACTGGGACCCCGCCTCAATGCTGCTGGCAGGATGAAAAATGCCTCTACCAGTTACCAATTACTCACCACTCAGTCACCAGAGGAAGCTCGCCTTCTGGCCCTGGAGCTAGAGGAAAGGAATGCCGAGCGGCAAAAATTAACCAATGAAGTATTGAGCCGAGCGAGGGAGAAACTAGCTGCCAAACTATACCTGCCGGTGCTTATAGACGGCGACGAAAGCTACTCCCTCGGTGTTATCGGGCTTGTTGCTGGCAAGTTAGCAGATGAATTTTATAAGCCCGCCATTATCATCAGTTTAGGCCCTGAGCTATGTCAGGGTAGTTGTCGTAGCATAGCTGAATTCGATGTCGCAGCTGCTTTAGAAGAATGCCATAACCTGCTTAATACCTTTGGTGGCCATCCCTTAGCCGCTGGCTTCACCGTAACACGCCAGAATTTAACTCGGCTAGAGGAACGAATTAACAGACTAGCTACGGACCAATTAGGTCATCTTGACCTTCGCCCGGAAATGGTGATTGATGCCGAGCTTCCCTTATCTACTTTTAGTGGAGAGACCTTTACCCTTATCCAAAAATTGAGCCCTTTTGGTCAAGGCAACCCACAGCCGACCTTTCTCACTCGGCAGGTCGAGGTAGTTGAGTGTCGTAACTTCGGCAACAAGGGCGAGTGGCTGAGGCTAAAACTCAAACAAGGAAATGTAACCTGGCAAGCTGTAGATTTTGAGTTGCAGAGAACAAGGAAAGAAATTCCATCTTACATAGATATTGTCTATAACTTGGAGAAAAGTCGTTGGAATGGCGAGGAGGTGCTGGGCCTTAATCTTCGTGACTTTGCTCCTGCTCAGCCTCGTTAGCAAGCTCGGTCACCAAAGCCTGTTTTTTGAATCGGCGCATTCTGATAATAAGCCAGGGCAAAAATACCGCCAATATTGCTAAGTCAAGGACTTGGGCCTGATAAAGACCCCAGAGCACTGGTTCGCCAATACGGAGAAGCCTCACGCCAAAATCACCGGCGGCATAAAGGCAAAAACAAAAGAACGCAAGACAGCCTTCGGGTTTAAATTTTCCCCGAAGTTGCCACACTACAGCAAAAACTATCAGGCCCCATAATACATGATAAATCTGAGTGGGGTAAATCGGCACCCCCCAATATTGGCTGGAGAGGTGATACCAATCTTGAAGAGGAGTGCCAGGTGGGGGGGGAGCATAAATTACAGCCCCCGGGAAATACTGAAAAGGACTGAGCTTACCAGAGCAGCAGCCGTTTATGGTACAACCAATCCTGCCTATGGCTAGAGCTAAAGGCATCCCAACAGCAACGGCATCGCCTACACCAAGTAGGGTGGAGAAGCGCATTCTCGTTACCCTCATGTAGATCAATGCTGCCGCAATGACGCCGATAATCATCCCGTTTTGAGCAAGGCCCTGAAAGCCGATAATCTCTAGGGGGTTCGCTATGCAATACTCCCATTCTTGGATTACCCATGCTAGTCGGCCTCCGATATAGCCGCCAAGAATACACCAAAGGAAAAGGCTGTAGAGCTCACGCGTGACGCCTCGTTTTTTTGCTTCCCTGGGGGTGATGACTATCATTAATATAACCGCTATACCAATCATAATCCCATACCATCGTACCGTTAGGGAGCCAATGGTGAAGGCTACGGGGTCTATGCTGATAGTGAGCATTTATCTTTTCCTTTCGGTTTAAGAGAAAATAGCATTAACAAAGACTTCTGCATCAAAGGGAGCCATGTCCTGTAATTTTTCACCAGTACCAATATAAGAAATGGGTATGTTTAACTGGTCGCAGATGGCAAATATTATGCCGCCTCTGGCTGTGCCGTCCAGCTTGGCCAGGAAAATACCGGTGACGTCCACAGCTTCGGTGAAATGTTTAGCCTGAGCCAGTCCATTTTGCCCTGTGGTAGCGTCCATTACCAGCAAAACTTGATGAGGGGCTGAAGCATCATGCTTAGCTACCACTCTCTTTATCTTCTTGAGTTCTTCCATGAGATTAAACTTGGTATGAAGGCGACCAGCAGTATCGATAATCACCGCTTGAGCATGGCGGCTATAGCCGGCCTGAACAGCATCATAGGCAACCGCTCCAGGGTCGCCACCTGGTTGATGGGCGATGACTTCGGCATCTACTTTCCCTCCCCAGTGTTTAAGCTGTTCAATAGCTGCTGCCCGGAAGGTATCCGCTGCCGCCAGGATAACTCGCTTTCCCTGTGAAGTGAAACCATAGGCCAGCTTGGCAATGCTCGTCGTCTTGCCTGAGCCATTCACGCCGACCACAAGAATGATATAAGGGGACTCTCCACTTTGCCCAGGGGTCGAATTCGCTCTCTGGGGGATGTTTAATAAGCTTACCATTTCCTCTTTCAAAGCTTCCCGTATCTGAGATACCTCTGAAAGCTCATCTGTCTTCACACGCTGTTTGACTTTACTCAGGATTTTGCTTGTAGTCTCTACACCAACATCAGCCGAGACAAGCAACTCTTCCAATTCCTCCCAGACCTCATCCCCGAAAACGTCCCGGTTAAAAATATTAGCTATCTTGCCAAACCAGGTTTCCCTGCTTCTTTTTATTCCTGGTTCAGTCTTTTTTAATAAATCGAACAAGCTGCCTCCGTAATAAAGTGTGCCCGTATATAATAGCACAGGTGTAGATGACTTTTTAGCTGGCGGTTTCTCGTCTTTCTGGCGAAGGTGGCTCCGGCTCCTTTCTCACGAATAAAAGTGGATAAACTATGTCGCTGGTGCAGCAAGGAAGCCAGACTGCAAGGAATAAAAACAAGAAAATAAAAGGGAGCAAAGGAATCCACTCAGCCTCTCCGAATGCCATGATGTAGGATAAGGATGCCCAGGTACTTAACAATACGTGTCCAAAGTGTGGGATTTTGGTTGTTTGCCTCCAATAGCCGATAGCAATGCCAGCCAGCGCCAAGAGATTTATCCACCATTCCTCGATAAAGGGCACATGAAACTCCATTTGGGCATGAAGTAAGCTTCCACTTAGATAAGGAATCATGGCGTCGCTTATCGTGGCTATGCCGATAGACCCTGTCCACCCAATCAAAATTGCCACCCAGATTTTAGCTTTCCTGTATCTGACATACATAGCCGTGGTTACAAGTGCGCTCAACAAAACGTGGAGCGGATGTAAGGTGTAAAAAGCACTGTGAGAAACATGGGAAGGAACGTCACCAAAAACTATTATAACCGTGATGATAATACCCGTAAGAGCACCAAGGGCCGTGAAAGGTATATGCTCTTTGAGTTCCTTTGCTATTCGCCTGAGCATTTCTTATTTTGCTAATTGGGCTATTTTGTGTAACACCGGGAGCAGAGGCCGGAGAATTCAGAAAGATGGTATTCGGTATGAAAGCCAAGATTCCGGGCGAACTCGTTTTCCCCTTGGCATAATCCCTCGTCGGCAAATTCTTGAATGGCTCCGCAGTGCTGGCAGACCATAAAACGATGGCAGCCTTCTACAGCATCTAAGTTACACTTCACAAATCCACCGCTGGATAGCATTTTATGAGCTAGATTGAGGCTGCAAAGCAAATCGAGTATGCGATAGATGGTGACGTGGTTTAGATGTTTACCTCTGGCGTGTAAAATCCCTTGTATCTCGTACGGGGAAAGTGGTTTTTCGGTTTCTTCGAGCACCTCGAGCACCAGCTTCCGCGGCTTAGTCGCCTTATACCCTTGGGCTTGCAAAGCTCGAATTGAATCTCGAACCATGGCAGTATTATACCCCAAGGGAAGGCTAAATGCAACAATATTGCAATTAGCTATTAAGAATAATCGCCCAGCTATCCCGGTCATTTCCCCTCAAGCCACGAGTTCTTCAAGCAATACTATCGCAGCTTCTTTATCCAGGGGCTGGTTATTGTTGCCGCACTTGGGTGATTGCACGCAGGAAGGACAGCCGTCGGTGCAAGGACATTCCTCCACAGCTTTAAGGGTAGCCTGCCAGAGCTCAGTTATTATCTCAAATCCTTTTTCGGCGATGCCGATGCCCCCGGGATAGGCATCGTAAATAAAAATCTGCGCCTTGCCGGTGTCGGGGTGAAAAGGGGTGGAAACGCCACCAATGTCATTGCGGTCACAAAGGGCAAATAAGGGAAGTATGCCAATGGCAGCGTGTTCACAGGCATGTAAACCACCGTGGAAGTCAAGCCCAGCATCGGCTATCCTCTCAATCGCCTTCTGAGGCAGGTCAAACCACAAGGCCTTGGTGGGAAAGTTTTGTGGTGGCAAATCAAGAGGCTCCTCTTCAATGACCTCTTCCGTGAACTGCCTCTTCTTTTTAAAACCCACTACCGTGATGGTAACCTCAACATCTCCGAAATAAACCTTCACACCGTGGCAATCTTTTTTCTCGAGCATATTCTTGACCCGGATGTCGTGTATCTCCATAGTCTGGGTATAGTAATCTACAAGCCTCGGTTCTGCCCAGGCAATGCGCCGGGCTAAATCAAGTTCCTTGATAAGATAAGATTCACCTTGGTGGAGATAGATAGCGCCGGGGTGTACCTGAAAAAAGGCGACGCTGGCCTCCACTGTCTCTAACAGGCAACCCTCACGACCATCAATAACAGCATAATTCTGCCCTGATGTTGCCCTTATATTTATATCCTGAGCGGGATAGGAGATAGAAGGAGCGGGGTGCCATCTCTCATGGCGTTTTCTTAACCTCCCTTCTTGTTCTAATTCAGTTAGCATAGTGCCAGTGTTGGATCCGAAGAATTCCTTATCCTTACCTTCCAGAGGTTTCTCCCAGGCAGCGCAGAGGAGATGGGGCTTCAAGATATAAGGATTGCCAGGATTGATTATGGCGTTGTCAAAGTTCTTGCTGAAAAAGAAATCTGGATTGCGCATCAAGTATTGGTCGAGTGGATTTTCCTGGGCGATAAGAAAGCTCAAAGAGCTATGGGTACTTCGTCCGCTACGTCCTGCCTGTTGCCAGGCACTGGCAATGCTTCCTGGGTAGCCGGTAAGCACTGTTGCCTCCAGGTCGCCGATGTTTATTCCTAACTCTAGGGCTGTTGTGGCGACCAGCCCGAGAAGCTCGCCATCGAAAAATTGATGCTCAATTCGGCGTCTTTCTTCAGGAAGGTACCCCGCCCGGTAAGGGCTAATTTTATCTGCCAGTGAGGGAGATAATTGGCCCTGGGTATAAATATAAATGAGTTCGGTAAGCTTACGAGTGCTGGCAAACACCAGACTACGAATCTCTTTCTGAACAAGCTCTCCAAGAAGAGAAGCCGCCTCACTGTTGGAACTGCGTCGGCCGGTTCTAGCCTCATCAATGACAGGGGGGTTCCAAAAGGTGAAGTATTTCTCACCATGTGGTGAGCCATCTTCAACAATGGCCTCAAAAGGCAAGCCGACGATATTTTGAGCATGCTCTTGGGGATTGGCGATAGTGGCCGAGCAGCAAATAAACTGAGGGCTAGAGCCATAAAACGCGCAAAGCCGCCGCAACCTCCGCAGGACATTGGCTACGTGAGAACCGAAAACACCTCGATAAATATGAGTCTCATCTATTACGACATATTTGAGATTGCGAAACAACTTAGACCACGATTGATGGTTGGGCAAAATACCCAAATGGAGCATATCGGGGTTGGTGAGCACTACTCTCGCTTGTTTTCTTATGCTTGCTCTTTCATTCTGTGGTGTATCACCATCGAAAGTGGCCGCAGCTTGTGGCGAGATTGCTTCGCCCCGACTTTTAGGGACTCGCAATGACAGGGGACTAGCGAGTTGTTTCAGGCTACGTAGCTGGTCCTGGGCCAGAGCTTTCGTGGGAAAGATATAAAGAGCACGGCTGTCCTTATCATGTAAAAGCGCATCGAGCGTGGCTAGGTGATAGCACAGGGTTTTGCCACTGGCACTGGGCGTGGCTATTATTACATTTTTCCCGGTTAGGATAGCATTTAAGGCTTTTACCTGGTGGCTATAAAGAGCAGATATATCCAGGGATTTCAGGCATATCTGCAGGCTGGGGTGAAGGGGGTTATCCAGTTTGCCACAAATTGCGCCTTGATGAGGGATGCGTTCAATATAGACAATCTGCTGGCGATAATCAGGCAAGCTAACAAGGTGATGGAGAAAAGCAGCAGCATCCATCAGGGAAAAGTTTCTATTTCCGAACTCAATAACTCTACGTCGGGGTAGTTCTGGATAATGAACTTTACGACATTGGCCAAAGTTTCATCGGCGTGTCTTCTGTGGTTGCTAACACAAGCTACGCCCAAAGTGGCTAATTGCCATAAATTCTGATTATCCACCTCCGCTACGGAAACATTGAACCTGTTTTGTATCCGTGTGGTGATAGACTTAATTACCTGTCTCTTACCTTTGAGGGAATGGTTCTCAGGGAGGCGAAGCTCAATTTGGCACACACTAACGTGCATTGTTTGTTCCCCTTCCTTATTTCTCTCCCTTCAGGTGAGAGCTTAGTTGGAAGTTATAATCCCTTTCTAACAATGTAAACGACGAGGTCAGCAAGACGACAGCTATAGCCCCATTCGTTGTCATACCAAGCTAGAACCTTTATCAGATTGTCATCAATGACCATGGTGCTTAAGGCGTCGAAAATAGCACTGGCTGGATTGCCCTTAAAATCCGAACTCACCAGTGGCTCGTCACAATATTCCAGAATTCCCTTAAGCTCTCCGCCAGCAGCCTTACGAAAGGTATTGTTAATTTCCTCAGCGCTTACCTTTGTATTCAGGTCAGCGACAAAGTCAACGACAGACACAACTGAAGTGGGCACCCTCAGGGCAATACCATGTAACTTCCCATGAAGTTCCGGAATGACTACGCCTACAACACGAGCTGCACCAGTAGTAGTTGGGATGATATTGGTGGCAGCGGCTCTTGCTCGGCGCAGGTCGCGGTGAAACAAATCAAGTATCTTTTGATCGTTAGTATAAGCGTGGACGGTAGTCATCAACCCGTGAACAATGCCAAAGTTTTGATGAAGGACTTTAATTACAGGGGCGATGCAATTAGTAGTGCAGGAGCCGTTGGATATAATGCGGTGCTTAGCCGGGTCGTATTGCCCTTCATTGACACCAAGGATAATAGATATATCTTCTTCTTTAGCCGGTGCTGAAATAATTACTTTCTTAGCACCACCTTGAAGATGAGCGGCGGCCTTGCTCGCTTGAGTGAAAAGCCCAGTAGATTCAATAACAATATCCACCCCGTAGTCTCGCCAGGGAATTTTAGCTGGGTCACGCTCAGCTAAGACCTTTATCTCTTTGCCGTCAACTATGATGCAATCGTCTTTAGCTTCCACCTTAGCGGGATAGATGCCATAATTACTATCATACTTAAAAAGATGGGCATTAGTTTTAGCATCGGTAAGGTCATTCACCGCCGCCACCTCCACTTTACCGCCGCAACGCTGGATAATTGCCTTCAGAGCTAACCTGCCAATACGCCCGAAGCCGTTGATTCCTACTTTTGTTGCCACTTTCCTTTGCCTCCTCTTTTGATTATTTGAGTTGAACTATATTATAAACTTCGCTCAGCCTCGATTCCAGCCTTGCACATGGTTATCTCATGATAACTTTGCGCTCCTCCTCATTCAAGTCATATAGGTCAAAAACGATGGAATCAATTTCTTGCTGGAGGGATTTAATCTTATCCCGAAGACTAGTGACCTGGGACAAAATCTCTGCCCTCTTCTTATCAATTAAAGCTGGCTCAGTGGGAATGAGAACTTGGTCGATGATTTCACTCCATTCTTTGCCCTGGTACTTCGGCAGTACCTTTTGGAGATATTCCAAAATACCTTGAGGAGGAGTTAGGGTTAGCACCCGTTTATCTTTTGAGATGACAGTGAGGCTTTGGGCATCCTCTGCCAACTTTGCGCCTTTCAAAAAGAAGTGTTCAATTGCCTTTGGTTCATAATGGATTTGTGGGTGTGTGCGGATAGTGCGAAGCATTGAAGAGTTAAGAGATTTAACCACCTCTTCACTGTCTATTTCCGGCAAGGGGTCGTTATCCTGAAGGCGATTTAAACGCATCTTGGGAAAGAACCGATTGTAGCTAGCTAAGTTCCTTTTCGCCTCGATGATACTATCAACCAGCTCTACCAGATGGTCGTGGTTTTTAACCTCTTGAGGGTCATCAAAATTTATACGGCGGATGGGAATCGATTTAAGCGGGGTGGCATAATACTCCCGGATACCCCCTTTCCTTTTGAGATTGTTTGCACACCAAACATCCAGCAATTGGGAGTTAAGGATTGCTAATACATACTTTAATGATTCGCCAATGTCTCTCGGCTCGCTTTCATATGTGATATAATACAAGTCTTTGCTTGAAAAGAACTCGTCACCCGAGTAAGCAAACATGTTTCTCTCCGCTCGATAAGGTGTAAATATTTTTTCTTTTTTGAGAACGCTATCCTCACTAGCTCTTGTGACAGCGTACCATTTGTTGGTCTCACCATATGCGCTTAGCTGATAATCCAAGATTCCTTGGAACTTTAACAAATGCTCTCTTATATGGGGATATTCTTCTAAATCGTCTTTATTCCTTATGTAGATCAGAAACCTCTTTTCTTCATCAAAGTCTGGGATATATTTGAATACCTCAGAATTCTTATACCAGGGTTTAATTAAGTTTTGTTCTTTAGCCACAAGAGGAAGCCTCTTGTATTCTTCTAGGGTAAGCACAAAAACGCCATCCCCCGTTTTGATATTACTTTGACTGATTTCTAACTGGGACAGTCTTTTGATATTTTTCGCACTAACAGTATCTCTATTGGTCAAAACTCCACAGCCGACGTGCAAAAATTCGCCAATTTGTTGTCCTAGCTTATTCACTCTCCTAATGGCGCTATTTAGATTAGGCGAATATCCTAAATGCCAAGCTCCGTCAGCCAAGTCACCCTGCCTCACTGGGCTCACGAAGACATCGGTGTATTCACCGCTATAACTTTCCTTTTCGATATGCTTCTCTAAATGCTTAAGAAGCTTGTTTAATCTTTCCTTAACTGTTCCATTCTCAAATTCCTTCTTAACCCTTGCCACTTTGATTCTATTCTCGGCTTTCTTTTGAGCATCGCCGCAGCGTTCCAGCACGAAAATCATATTGTGTTGCCCTGGCGCTCCCTCAAAGATTTTAGTCTCTCCAAAGTCAACTACCTCCTGAATGATGGCATTGTCTAGGATATATTTCCTAAGTTTGGCAGCACCATCGGCGGTAGGCCAATAAGAAGTAGTAATGAAGCCAAGCTTGCCACCTTCCTTCAACTTGGATAAGCCCAGGATAACAAACCAATACAGATAGTCCATCTTACCCAGGTAATAATCTTTCCAGTAAGGGTATTGTTCGATAGTTGCGCGGAAGAGCTCCTTATGTCCCTTTTCACCAATGTAGGGTGGATTGGCACAGACATAGTCGAAGTCATGGCAATCCTTGATAAAGTCATATACCTCCCGTTTCCGTCCCTCCAATCCCACTATGTCATGCCTTTTATCACGCTCATAGATCTCGTCCGTCTTCCTGAACTCGTCGGGAAATCCCTCAAATGTTTTCTCGATGCGAGGATGGAGCTTTAGTGAATCCTGGTGGATAACAGAGAGAGCAAATTCTGGATGGCGATAAAGGTGCTTGTGCTCCAGTATGTTCTTGATGATGGGGGTAAGCTGGATGAGAAGGTTTATCTCGGTAATATAATAGGAGAAGGCGCTTATTTCGCTGCCGTAGAGTCCCTCGATAATAGCTCTTTCTACATCAACAAGGTCGTTGAGGTCATGGGAATTGTAGGTGGCTTCTTCTCTCAAGCGACGGGCTGCCTCTACCAGAAAACCTCCAGAACCAGTAGCCGGGTCGAAGATTAGCCTGGGCTTCCTCTGACCGTCTTCGAAACGGAAGAAAGCGTTATCATGGGTAAAGCCAACCCTGTCCCAGATAAAGGAGACTACTTCCCTGGGCGTGTAATATTGTCCCTTGTTTTTGCGGTCCACTCTATCAACATATTCTTCATAGATTGTCCCCAGAATATCAGCATTGAGCTTGCCCAGGTTGAAATGAGAAAACTCATAGAGCACATCAACTAGAGCTTTATGGTTTGGATGATACCAGGTATAGTTGTTTGCTCTGTTGAACAGCCAGCTATATTGCCCCCCGGCGACGTGGAAGGCATATTCTAATACTCGCTCAATCTCCCGATTGAAACTCTCATACCACTTCTTAAATCCGCCGTCATACAGGCTTTGGTCAATAAAGCCGATATCTTCCCATAGGCGAACCAAGAGAAGGCGGGTCATGGTGAAGTAAGCAACGCGGTAAAAATAGGCATCCACTGCTTTTTCATCAAGGCTGCCTGATTTAGCACCGAGCATCTCTCGGAGGCTAGAAGCAGAGATTTCCCGCTTTGGCTTCTTGGGGTCGATAGACTCAGCAATAGCATCAATTTCGCTGGCGATTCTCGTCTTACGCTCATTATCATACCCGAGCAGGTAAATGAGTTGGTCTCTTTGACTACGGACATCGTTATGGAGGATAAAAACTACCTCACGAATCTTCTGTGTTAACTCGTCTAATGACAGTTTTTCTTCACCTGTCCATGGTTTGCTCTGAGCAATCTGCTCAACTTTCTGAATAAAATCTAGCTCCTGACAGGAGAACGCTTGGACAAAGTTCATAAATCGCTTGGTGTTGAGCTGAATAGCAACAGTGTGGGGATTAGCTTTGAAATCACGATAGAGTTTTTCGAATGAGAAGGAAAGTTCAGCAATAGGCTGAGCGTTTTCGGAGATTACCGTTACCTCTCTTAAGTTTAAAACTATTCCATAGCGTGCGCCAGTTTTCTGGATGTAGCTTTGCACTTGAGGGAAGTGAATCGACAAATTTTTTGAATCCGTTCCTTTGGTTTCAAATATAAAGGGATGCAGATGCAAGTTCTTGGGTAGAAAATCAGGACGCTCTCCCGAAGTTCCAGTTTTTTCTTTTGGAACCAATGAGATACCAAGGACGAAGCCTAATATCTCTCTGGCAAATTGGGGGAAGAAAACCGGGTCAACCAGGGTTAGCTCATCTTTATACTCACCTTGAATGTAATCAAGGTAACATGAGACTTTACCATCACTATAGGCACTATAATCTGGCCTATCTAAAATGGAACGCAGTCTAGAAACAAGATTGCGACCTTGGGCTTTCCGTATTTCAGAGGTTTTCATTCCAGCTTCCACCCTCACCTTATTCCTCTCCCTTCAAGGGAGAAGCTAGGTTAAATCTAATCTTTAGCTAAATATAAAGAAGCACCATCCATATCAACATTGCCCACCCTGTCTTCCTCCATCAAGAGCTTAAGATGCGCAATGGTCTCGGTAATAGCCATTCGCCTGTCCCAGACTGGCAAATCCTGAAAAGCAGTATCCCCCTCGTTGACCATCCAGTGAATTTTTTGAGCTATATCGTAGGCTGTCTTTAAGCCGTCGTGCAGAGACCTCATGATGGCTCTCTTCCTTTCCTCGTGATGCTGGAGTATCTTTTCTATTCTCAGCCCTAAAGCATTGAACACCGGCCCATGTCCCGGGAGAATAAAATTAACCTTAAGGCGCTCTAGTTTTTCAAGTGAAGAAATATAGTCGCCTAGGGGGTTATCGCCAGATTGAGGATTGAAGCCAACGTGGGGGATGGTATCATACAAGACATGGTCGCCGGTGAGAATAAACTTCCTCTCTCGTTCATAAAGGCAGACATGGCCTGCTGAGTGCCCCGGCGTCCATAACACCTCAAATTCGAAAGAGTCGTTAGAAATTGTGTCGCCATCCTCCAACTTTACTTCAGGTAAATCCGGGGTGACATATTTATTCATCCATAACGAAGCCTCTTTCAACTGAGGCAATTCGTCCTTAGGAGCACCGTTCTGCCGAAGCAGCTCTTCAGTCTTTTTAATCAGGTCAGCAAAATCTTTATATCTGGGAAAGATAAAACCCGCATCAATCCTGTGAATAGCTACTTGAGCCCCGCAGATTTGTTTTATCTTGGTTGATAACCCATAATGGTCGGGGTGTATATGGGTGATAACCACTTTTTTGATGTCTCGAAGTTTGAGGTTTGCCGCTTTCATCCCTTCCTGGAGAGCCCAGAGGGATTCCTGGCTATCCCAGCCGCTATCAACCAGTATATGACCATCACTGCCTTCAATTACATAAACATTGGTATACCATGATGCACTTTCAGGACAAGGAGTTTTTATTTGGTGAACGCCGTTTAATATTTCCATTATTTCACCCTCTCCAAATTGTATAATGCCCTTTTGCCAGGGTATTGTGCAGTCTCTCTCAATTCCTCCTCTATCCTGAGGAGGCGATTGTACTTAGCCAGCCTCTCGCTGCGGCAAGGGGCACCAGCTTTGATGAATCCGGCATTGCTAGCTACCGCGAGGTCGGCAATAGTAGTATCCTCGGTCTCACCAGACCTGTGGCTGATAATGGTTGTCCACCCGGCCTGCTGTGCTCTTTTGATAACAGCCAAGGTTTCACTGAGTGTGCCTATCTGATTTGGCTTAATGAGGATTGAATTGGAGGCCTTTTGGGTAATGCCCTTTTCCA
>Ga0209635_10000451_pt1 | contig 27846 bp, 32 predicted proteins | sample DeeMarSWOR230_32_FD_187463 | JGI IMG/M metagenome (GOLD analysis project Ga0209635, IMG submission 187463) | Marine sediment microbial communities from White Oak River estuary, North Carolina - WOR-2-30_32 (SPAdes) (version 2) | ecosystem: Environmental > Aquatic > Marine > Intertidal zone >...
GCGATTCGGTTTTGTGATCAGGCCCAGGTCTTGGACTGAGAAGCCTCGTCTCCCAGGACGGTGTATATAGTGAACCTGGTGAGGTCCGGAAGGAAGCAGCCATAAGCTTTGTATATCGTGCTTGCGAGTTCTCGGGGTGGAGAAAGAGACTTGGATTAACCTTATCATTAAAATCGATTCCACCAAGGACATGCTCCTTGCACATTTAATGTGATAAAATGAAGGAAATTATCGTATCTGTTGTTGTAGTGTTAATTTTTGTAACTCTTTATCTCCTTTTGTACAATATAACAATCCTATCAGAAACTAAGATCGAAAAGAAATCCTATACTGAGGAGTTTCAACTTATAGAAGAACCTTACATCAACAAAACGAGCGCAACTACCATTAAAGTACCCGCAGTGGATAGGGAAGGGCGCGGTGTTATGGCTACACTATCCGTGGAAGCAAACCCTGGTGTTGGTAGAACACTTGTTGATATAAATCAAATCTTCTTCTGGGTAGATACACAGGATTCTATTAGGACAGCAAAGGCTGTTTCTAAGGACATAACTGATATTGACTTATCAAACTATGATATTGTGTACTCCATTCAAGCAAACGCTTCAGTAATAGAGGGACCTTCTGCTGGTGCAGCTATGGCAATAGCCACCATCATTGAACTGGAGAACAGGACAATAAGAGAAGGTGTAACTATAACTGGCACCATAAATGAAGATGGGGTTGTGGGTCAGGTTTCTGGGATAGTCGCTAAAGGAGAAGCTGCAAGAGAAAACGGCATGGATATCTTCCTGGTTCCTTCTGGCCAGAAAATGTACACAACTTTCATAGAGGATAAAAAGTGTGAAAGTTATGTCTTTACAACGATCTGTAGAACAGAAGTGAAACCAGAGACCGTTGACGTTGAAAATCAAGTAGGAATCGAAGTTGAGGAAGTTAAAAACTTACAAGAAGCATTGAAATATTTCCTAGACTAAGTATTATTTATGAAAGTTTTCACGAGCATTGAAATAAGAGATATCATAATTTCGATAGTGTTAATGTCGATGATATTCTGGGTTTATGCTTTTTCTTTCCCAGACTTAACGGGGCTTTTTGCCTCATTCTTAATTGTTTTTTTCTCTTTCTTCTTACATGAGATGGGGCACAAGTTTGTTGCGAGAAAGTTGGGTTGTATGGCCACTTACAGATTGTGGAGTTTTGGGATACTAATAGGGATAATAACAATATTCTTTGGAATATTTGGAGCTGGAATACCTTTCATCGTTGTTGGTTGTGTGGAGATAATGCCCTACAGTTTTGGTAGATGGGGATTCAAGGTTGTAAGATTATCCTATAAAGATATGGGCCTTATAGCCTTCGCAGGAACTGGATTGAATGTTTTATTTGCGATTTTTTTCAAACTGTTTCCAGGAACTATATTCCATAACTTGAGTTATTTTAATGGTTTGTTTGCTTTTCTCAACCTCCTTCCTTTTCCGCCTTTAGATGGAAGTAAGATTTTTGGATGGAAGATGTGGTTCTGGTTGTTCCTTTTCTTCATATCTGTTCTGTCACTCTTATCCTCAATAGGTTTTATTTAGGAGAAACTTATATTCAGTTAAACAGAATTTATTGTTAAGTGAAAAAAATGTCGATTACAGAAATTTTTATATCGATTCTGACCAACAGTCATAATTTTGTTAATAAATGGGGGTATTTAGGGATATTCTTAGTATCGTTAGTGAGTTCAGCAACGATAATCTTTCCAATTCCAATTTTTTTAATTTTGTTTACTTTTGGGGCGATATTCAATCCTTTTTTTGTCGCTTTGGCTGGAGCTATTGGTGCAACCGTAGGTAACTTAACGAGTTATTTTTTGGGTTTGGGCGGGAAGGAAGTTTTGGAAAAAAAGTATAGTAAAAAATTGGAAAAAATTAAAAAAACATTTCATAAATACGGTTCAGTGTTCTGGATAATATTCGTCAATGTAACGCCTTTACCAAACGATATCGTGGGTGTTTTCTGTGGAGTTATAAGATACGATTTTAAGAAGTATTTTATAGCTTCTTTCATAGGGCAGATGATATTAGCTTTATTTTTGGCTTATTCTGGTTTTTATTCTATAAATTGGGTTCTAGATTTTCTTCAACCTAGGCTCGGTTTAGAATTTTGATGTCAATACAGTACTTGTTTGTTCTTGGTGCATAAGGAAGAACTCTTCTTATATCATATTTTAGATTTCTTTTAATTTTTTTCTTGAAATCACCCATAATTTTGTTTACTTTGTTCAAGAAATTGTCTTCTTTTTCTATAAAATACAGGTGAATGATTCCGCCTTTTGGTTTTAAACATTTGTAAGCAATGCGAAGGAACTTTAAACCTTTATGTGGCAAGGGCATGATGGCCCTATCAAACTCTCCGTAAAAATTCTTGCATTCTTTTTTTACATCACCTATAACTGGAATTATTTTATCACTGAATTTATTCATTGAAACGTTTTTTTTCATGTATTCGTATGCTTTGGGATTTATCTCTATGGAAATGATTTTTTTGACTTTGGGTTGTTTTTTTGCGATTATGATTGGATAGGGTCCAACTCCACCGAACATAACCAAGACATTTTCTTCTGGTTTAACCATTTTAGAGATTCTCAAACGTTCAGTCCCTTCTCTAACAGAAAAATAAACTTTTCTTGGATCAAGCTTGAACCTGCATCCTGATTCTGCATGAATTACTTCCGTGTCTCTTTCACCCATCAACAACTTGAATTTTCTTAACCTGAATATACCCCTTCTTTCAGAAGTTTTCATCAGAACAGATTTTACATTTTTATGTCTTTTCAGTATTGACTCAGTTATTTTCTTTTGATTTTTTTTAAGTTCACTCGGAATTTCAACTATCGCTACTGCTTTCTCTCTTGAACCGATGATATCGTAACCAGATGGAAGTATTTGCTTCATGAAAATTATTATTTAAATTAATCGTTTTAAAGACTATAAACTAGATTTTATGAAAGTTGCGTTCATTGCAGACGTACACTCTAACCTAGAAGCCTTGGAGGCAGTTCTTAAAGCAATAGACAAACTGAAAATTAAGAAAATTTTCTGTCTTGGCGATGTAATAGGATACGCCTCTGAACCAAACAAGTGCTTGGAAATCATCAAAAAAAGAAAAATTCCTTGTTGCATTGGTAATCATGAGTTGGCAGTCATAGATCAGAATGTACTCGGTTTTAATGTTTATGCAACTGAAGCGATAGAATGGACTATTTCCAAAATAACCAAAGAAAACTTAGACTTCATAAAAAGTTTCCCTGAGAAGATTAAAAGTGTTCTGGATGATATTAATATTCTAATGGTTCATGGTTCTCCTCTCGATCCGATAAACGATTATGTTTTTCCTGATTATCCATTAGAAAGAATTGTCGATGCCATTGATAGTGAAGTAGTTTCTATGGGACATACACATGTCCCTTTTATTAAAGAAGTCAAGGGTTGCTCGATGATAAACTGTGGTTCGGTGGGGCAACCAAGAGACCATAATCCTGATGCATGTTATGTGGTTTTTAATATTGAGAACAAGAATGCAAGAGTTTTTAGAGTCAAATATGATGTTAAAACAACTGTAGAAAAAATAATAGATTCTGGATTGCCGCCTTTTCTGGCTCAAAGGCTTTTTCTAGGAATTTAGTTCTTAACCAGAAAGAGATTTGAAAATGAGACTGATTGTTTTGAATTCGAAGGGTTTATCAGGAAATATTATTCCTTCAACAAGATAATAGACAAAGGTTATAGAGAAAAGAATTGTACCAACCATACAGATTATGATTCCTGATTTCTTTAGTCTTTCTTCTCCTCCCCATCTCCATAAAGAAAGACCGAGTAAACTGATGCTGTAATAAAAGGGAGCTTCAAAGCCTAAGAATATAGAAGTAATTAGTATTATCGGGAGTGAAGCGACTATCATCCATATTTCAGACATATTTAAAATTTGATAATTTTTCTATATATTTAAGATGTAAAATGTTAAGTCTTGTTGGATTGGGCCTGTGGAACGAAAAAGACATATCCTTAAGAGGTATTAAGAGTGTCAAAAATGCGGATTCTGTTTACGTAGAACTCTACACATCAAAATGGCATGGGGATTTGGAAAAACTCGAAAAGATGGTCGGTAAAAAAGTTATATTGTTGAAAAGAACTGATTTGGAAGAAAAATCGAATGAAATAATAGAAGAAGCAAAAGAAAAACGTGTAGTCTTGTTGATACCAGGAGATCCCTTGATAGCAACTACTCATGTTTCGTTGTTACTCGAAGCTAAAAAGAAAGGCGTAGAAACAGAGATAATTCACAGTTCTTCCATTTATTCGGCGATAGGAGAAACAGGATTGCACATATACAAGTTTGGTGCTACTGTCACTATTCCCTTTTCTGAAAAAAACAAATTCCCTAAATCGGTCTATGAAACTATAAAAGAAAATAAAAGTAGAGGTTTACATTCTCTCCTTTTATTGGACGTTATTTCTGAAAAAAACAAATACATGAAACCTAATGAAGGTATGAAAACTATTCTAGAAGTTGAAAAAAAAATTAAGAAAAATGTTTTCACAAAAAATACTGATGTAGTTATCTTTGCTAGAGCTGGTAGTAAAAATCCATTGATAGTTTATGGAAAAGTCAAGGATTTGTTGAAGAAATTTTTCGGAAATCCACCATTTGTTATCATTGTTCCTGGTAAATTACATTTTGCCGAAAGAGAATATCTAGAATTTTATCGAGTGAAATAAATGAGAGATAGAATACCGAGAGAAGAGATAGAAAAATGGTTGAAAAAACTTAAGAAAGAATTAAAGGATGTTAAAGCAACTAACAAGAAAGGGAAGGAATTCCTGGATAACATCAATGCCTATGTTTACGATTGTGAACACTTTCTGAAAAACGGAGATTATGTATTGTCATTCGAGTCTATCACTTGGGCATGGAGTTATTGTACTATAGGTAAAGATCTTGGTTTATTGAAATGAATTTATATTCTTCTTATTTTTTTAGCTTCAATTTTGAATCTTTTTGCTTGTTCTCGAAGTTTTCTTGCTTCTTCTTCGCGTCTTTTTGCTTCTTCTATGCGCTTTTTTTCTTCTTTTTTTGCCTTATCACGAAGTATTTTCATCTGATGTTTAAATCTCTCGAGATAATTGTTTTTAAGTCTTTCAAAATATTTTCTTACATCAACCGCATATTTTCTGGTCGGAGTGCCTTTTAAGATGTCTTCTAGGTATTTGTAATAGTCTATCAAAGTGCCCATTAGCTTCTGTGTTTCTTCTATTTTCATAATAATTGTGGTGGTTGTTGGTCTTTCGGGCATATTAATAGAATTGATTTCTTGGGATATAAAAGTGAACAGTTTAAAAAAAGACGTAGTTTTGAGGTAAAATAAACTATAAATATTTTTCTTAATCTTCTAATGAATATGGATGTACAAAATGATTTGAAAGGTTTTGACGAATTTTCTAATGAAAAATATCTATTTCGACCAACAGGGAGGGACTGGGGCATTGAATTGGAAATAGTTACTACTAAGTCTCCTCAAATAGTAAGTTCTATGTGGGATAAGGGGTTTACCAAAGATGAAATAGAAGAAGAAACTAATGGTCTTTATTGTGAAGGTATAACTGAGATTAAATCTCTTCCTTTTGGTTTTGATCCAGTATCTGATTCTAATGCATTACAAACTCTGTATGCAACGGTAGATGAATTTTACAAAAGAGCTCAAGAAGTTAATGCAACCGTGACATTAGGTTCTTATGATGAAAAAACTGGTCATACAGCTGGTAATCATATCCATATCGGTGGTAATGGTATAGAAGATTTGATGAAGATTGCAAATATAATGCTAGCCTACGAAGCACCCCTAATGGTTATTGCAAACCCAGATAATAGAGAGAGGATGGAAGCATTTGGTTATAAGTACGGTATAGGAATTGTCAACAATCCCGATGAAAAATCAAAGTATAAAAAATATGATATTCTGATGGATATGAGAAAAGAACTAGTTGAATTAAGGTCAATTCCTATGTCAAAAGACTTGAATACTGCATTCATGGTAGATCAACTTGTACCTAAACTGATTTCAATAGCAGAATCAGATCCTGAAGAAATGTTAAGAATAGAATATCTGACAAATGAATCCCCAGATGGTGTTTCAACTTATGCTGAGATTAACAGGAATAGAGCTATCATGGACGGTTTGAATGCATACTTGTGGGATGTGAAATTTGTGATGGAAGATAATTCATTAAAAGCGATGCCATATGAAAGACATATTTCAGAAGCTATAGATGAATATTTAACAAGAGCTGGAGATTATCAACAATTTTTGTTTGATTGAATTCTTGGAAAAAGATATAAAATTTAAATTTCGCTATATAAACTACTGATAATTATGATTAACCTTAGCCAACTAGATATGAATAATGCAGAACCAATAAATTCACATTTATTTAATATTGATATTTCTGAACCAACTAGACGAGATGAAGACGTGATTGATCCTAGGTTATTGGGACCACAATATGATGCAATAAAGAAATCATCAGAAAGATATTTTAAAAAACCTCCTGTATATCCTCATAGAACTGTTTTAAAGGAAATGCCAGAATATACACCTGCTGGAGAATTAGAGATAAACCGTAGGAAATACATTATTTATGATCCTGATATACCCTCTGAATTAAAAGAAAGGGCAGCAATTGAAGAAGCAATACATTTACAACAAGAAGGAAAAGAAGTACTTCTCCCATTACACATAGTTTATTTCATCGAGACAGACGAAGGACTTATTCCACTTGCTGACGTACCCATTGGGAGAATTTTATATGAGGGCGGTATTCGTACAATAGCTGAAAAATCTGATTTGAAAAAACCAAATGGTTATCCTAAATTTTGGTATGACATGGCAAAGGATATAGAAGAAACAATACCTCTCAGAGTGTGGTATAGTACAGCACAAAGAGACGCAGACACAGTGGGCAAACCATATAAAGTTCTTGATTTGATGGAAAACTCTCAAATTAGGAAAATAATTGATAAATATGTTTTAAATCCAAAACCAATGTCTAAAGGAGCCAGACGTATGTATATCTAAAGATAAAATAAAACCTTGATTACATAGTTTAATTACTACTTTTTAGTGGCGAAATCTTTAAATACTAATTATTCTTCTTAAGAATTAGTGAATGTTATGTTAAGGAAATTAATGAAAGGACTTTATTCTGTTACCAGAGATACACAAAAAGAACTATCAGAAATTTTTGGATATACGATTTCACCATCTGAAATTGGAATAAAGGATTTAAACAGAAATCGTGGTACTGGGAAAATTGGGGGGATTATTGATCCCGAAAAAGGAAGTATTATTTATGATATGGGAACTTTATTAAGTGGTGGTAAAAGGGCTCTTGCAGCAATCGTACATGAGATAATACACGTTTATTTAATTCCATTCGGTCTTCCTCCAGATGTTGAGGAGGGTTATGCATCGATGTTGACTGAAAGATTGACAGGTTATGCTGATCGTGGATATAAGGGACTGAGAGAAAAGATGAAAGTTGTTTATAACAAACTAGGAAATGCTATTTTTGAACCTTATAATAGTCAAACCATTACAAAAACATTTAAGGAAATTCCCTACTAAGAACTATAACCAACTTCTCAAAACAATAAAAATAAGGAGGTTTATGAATACTTACGAAAAAAATCCTCCATACATTATATAAAAATAAAAAAATTAATGTTGGGAAAATTCAACTAGGTTCCCAGAATAACTTTCCACTCGGTCTTTCTCCGCCTTTTCCTGGTCTTGTCATCCACCATATTACTATTACAGTTATTATCACTAATGTCAAGAAAAGCAAATCTTGACTACTCAAACCTGGTATTGTTATTGTGCCTCCTACAACTCCACCAAAGGTACTGCCCATGACGATCAAAAATGCAACTACAATTCCCAATGGTACTAGAATTTTCCATGCTGCCTTCTTAGCTATGACATCACTCCACCACGGTGCGACCAACAGACCAATCACTAGGAAGAATATTATTATTGAAACTAATACCACTCCGGTCATTGCAAATAGATTTGCAAACCATAGACCTATAGTCCCTGCAACTGGTGAAAAGGCTACTATATAAAGTGACATTAATACGGAAAGCAAAATGTCAACTCTTGAATACTCGCCGAATATCTTTGTTTTTCTGAATATAGCATAAAATATCGCAAATACTAGTAAAAATGGTAGATATACCCCAAATATCCCTACACTACCCAATGCAGTCCATAATGCTTCAAAAACCATCGCATCACCTTATGGTCTTACCTCCTCTTTTTTTTCAACCTTAGTAGGCCACATTATGAAAATGAATGGCACTATTAATATTATTATAACGACTACCGTTATAAATATGTCGCTGGGCACTTCTAATAAACTGGGGCCAAGAACAGCGTTCCACAACCCACTGCTAATGACGATAACCAAACCGAAGAACAACCCTACAATAATTATACCAGCTGCTTTATTCCCCTTCAACAACCCCTCCGAAAGATGTTTTGGTAAATCAGGTGGTAGGAACATACCCGCTATCAATAAAGTCATCATGAAAACTAGCATCACAACCATACCTTGAGTGAAGAAGTAAACTAAATGTACTTCTATGTCTATTCCTGCGATAACTGGATAAGACCACACCATGAAAGCAGCAATCATAGCAACAACCGCGTTAACAGCTGCATTCTCTTCTGGTTTCCCGAATACCTGTGATTTTCTCAACAGACCGTAGAAAATAGCAGTAGTTAACATGTAAGGAAATAGAAAGTTGAATGCTCCAATATCTCTCAACCTTTCTATCACAGCAGTGAATATGTCAGCCATATCATTCACTCTTTTTACTACTTTGTATTCCGATAATTATAAAGAGTCCTCCTACCAGAATTGCGAGTATCAGTATCAAAGTATAAACATCACCTTGCGGTCCTGTGAATATACCTTCGGGTATCAGTATTTTGTATAACCCGCTCGTGAAGAACAATCCAAAGAATAATGCAATCATTATGTACATCGCAGATCTTGTCTTAAAGGTTTCTCCTAGAGTTTTACTCAAATCAGGATAGAACATACTCGCGGCGACAAGACCGAAAACGATAACAAGAATGAGAACAGAAACTTGTGCCATAAATACTGACAAAGGCCCTCCTAGCTCGATTGCAGTCGGCCCGATCAAATATCCCCATAAGAAAAAGGATGATGATAAAGCCAGTATTGCGTTTATTATTATAGACTCAAACAACTTTGACTTCTTCAACAAACCCCAAAATATCGCTGCAGTTATTAGCCAAGGAAGGAAGAATCCGAGGAAACCAAGCTCGATCAACTTCTCTGCAATCGGTCTAAAAAGGTCTGACATTGTTTATCAAGAATAATTTGTTAAAATACGAATAAATATTTTGTTAAGTTTCTTTTTTTACTCTTTGGACTAAGTCTGTTAATGATCTTACACTTTCTATCAATGCAGGGAGAGCATCCTTGAATGCCTTCTCCAGACTTGACATTCTTCCGTTTATGTCATCAAGAGAATCCTTGAAAGAATCTATTTTTGCCAGTATGGCTTCTTCAGTCTGAGTCCTTCCTTTTGACATGATCGACAATTGGTGGTGAAGGTTTGATATACTTCTTTCCAAATCAGCTTGTTTTGCTACTAGTTCAACGAACCTTTGATCGACTTCACCCATTCTCTCTTGTACAACCGACTCTACCAATTCTTCTGTTCCATAACCTTCTGGATATTGTTGGTATTGGATGGAACGTTCAGGCATCTGTGGCATCGTTGGCCCTTCAAAATATGCTTGAGTCGGTAGTTCTTCCATAGTTGGTAATGGAGATGGTTCTGCTGGCTGTCCAGTCACACCCAACTTCAAGACCTGTGTCAATGCTCTGTCTATCTCATCAGCACCAAAACCCTCTTTCCTGAGAACATCTATTATCTCTGGTTCAGAGAATCCCTTGTCACTCAATTCCCTAACTCTATCTATCGGGACGAAACCCTTTCCGAGAGGGGCTTCCTCTTCTTTTTTCTTACCGAAGAGTTTGATCATGCCAATCAATAAAGATTCTAGTTTCTTCCAATTTATATTTATCTAAAACTGTTAATAAAAATTGGGTATCTAATTAGAAGGTTTTAACGTGAATAAAGGAGATATATCAATCAATACTCTAGTTGCTGTGGTTATCGGTATAATTGTTGTAGCTGTAGTCGCTTATCTCATGTTTTTCTATTCGAAAGAATCTTCTTTGGATTGTCGCTTGTGTGGTTCAAGATTTGCCGGGTGGTGTCAAGAATGTCTTGCTGTTGAAGAGAATTGGAAAAGTACGCTGAGTAAGGGAAGTTGGACAGAACCTCTGCCAATGAGCGATGATTTAAATAATTGTAAGGAAACTTGTTTAGGTATAACTTTTGACGATTGTGCTCATTCTGATGCGATTAAAGAATGTAAAAAATACATATATATACCACCCACAACAACCACAACTTAATTGCCCTATTAAGAAAAATCAACTTTTCTTTTCTTCTATCAATCTTTCGACTTCTTCTCTGGTTACAAACTTAGATTTTATCGGATTGTACAAATCAAGAAGACTCTCCAATTCTCTGACTTCAGCTTTCTTCGCCGTCTTATCTAAATTCTTGTTCATCTTCAAGGTCTCAGCTCTTATCTGAGAGAGGTTTTCAGTCAAAGCCTTTATATCCATGTATATTTGTTCAAACCCTCTTCTCAAGTTATCGATCTCGTCAATGATCTTCTCCTCTAGAGAACTAATCCTTCTCTCTGTTCCGCTCAATCTTTGCTCTATCATCCTAATCCTTCTTGTGTTAGTGTTAACCATCTTCACGATTTCACTGCTCAATCCCGAAACATCTGGCGGAGCTTCCTTCTCAAAAACCATTAAACCAATAGTAATTTATCGTACTACGTAAATAAAGTTTAACCAAATAAATTTTAACCAGAAAAACAAAATTATTCTTGGTATGGCCTGCGAAGAAGAGATGATAGACAGTATAATGAGAGTCGCTTGCGTAAACTGTGTTTTTGGTTCAAGCCTAGAAGACTTTGACGTTTGTTTTGCCAAGACAGTTGATAAGTTAGTCAAAACAAAAAAAGTAGAGAGGGTTATACTCGCTGGTGCAAGGGAACATGAGTATGATTTTGAACAAACAAAGCTCCTGATGGAGATAGCAGGTTTATATGACAAACTTGTGAACAGAGAGGACATGCTCAGTTATTCTAGGCTTGGAAGTGAAGGATGTGAAAGGTGTTTCCCGAAACGTTTCGCTGAAATGAAATTCCTCTTGATTGAAATGCTGAGGAAAGATCCGATAGGAGCTTATGTCAAGGTCAATAGACTGATAAGACATGAGTTGAGTAAAGCAAAGAAAGAAAGTCCTCGATGTCGAAGATGCTCAAACTTCTACATGAAAAATGCTTTGATGCCGATAAAGGAAGGTCTGGAAAGTACTAAACTCATTCGAGTAGTTAAGGATAAATTGCAAGGTTACAAGCTTGGTGACAGATCAGTATACAGAGAAATTTTTCATCCTCTAGTGAGACCGAACTTTATGTTAACAAGGTTTAAGGTGATGCCACCAGAAAAAGGAAGGTTAATAGATAGGTATTATGTTTCTGGAAACACGTTAGTTGAGATCTTTAAAGTGCCTGGTCTTGTTAGATACTATTACCACATAACTCTACCAGAATTTGTTTTGTCAGATGATAAATGCTCTATACTAGAAACAGCGAGAGTACAACTTGCAGAATATAGGCCATCAGAAAGAGAATTCACACATCCTGAAACGGCAAGGGAAACTTTCATGAACATGGGAAGAGACTTAATGGTTAAATTGTCAGAGAGTAAGGGTTCACGTTTATCAGAAAAAGAATTGGATGAGTTGGCAAACATCCTTGCTAGGTATACTGCTGGTTTTGGGATATTGGAAGTCTTGTTGGCGGATGATAAAATTCAAGACATATACATCAATTCTCCTGTAGGAACTCTGCCAATCTACATATTACACGATGATTTTGAAGAGTGTGAAACCAACCTGATACCGACAAGGGAAGATGCTGAAGGTTGGGCGACTAGGTTCAGGCTCTTCTCAGGAAGACCTCTGGATGAGGCCAATCCTGTTTTGGATACAGAGTTGTTTGTTCCGGGAGCTAAGGCAAGAGTTTGTGCAATCACAAACACTCTATCACCAGAAGGGATTGGATACTCTTTGAGAAGACACAGGGAAAGGCCATGGACTTATCCGTTGTTCTTGAATGTCAAATACTTCGATCCTTTATTTGCTGGGTTAATGAGTTTTCTTGTTTCGGGTTCTAGGACAGTCCTGATTGCGGGCGGCAGATCATCCGGAAAAACCTCACTTCTATCCAGCACTATCCTTGAGATACTGAAGAGGTTCAGGATAGTTACGGTTGAGGATACGTTGGAAATTCCTGTAATTCAGTTTAGGGATCTTGGTTATAACATCGAAAGATTAAAATCGCGTTCTGTGATAACAAAAGTGGAAAGGGAAATGCCAGCAGATGAAGCTTTGAGAACAGCAATACGTTTGGGTGATGCGTGTTTGATCGTGGGTGAAGTGAGGAGCAAGGAGGCTGGTGCTCTTTACGAAGCGATGAGGATTGGAGCTTTATCGAATGTAGTAATGGGGACTATACATGGAGAATCTGCTTATGGTGTCTTCGACAGGGTTGTTAATGACTTGGAAGTTCCTCCAGCCAGTTTCAAGGCAACTGATATTATTATTATATGCGGGAGACTCAGGACGGCTGATGGCCTACATACCTTCAGAAGGGTTTTAGATGTCACAGAGGTGAAAAAGGAGTGGAAGGAAGATCCTTTAGAAGAAGGTGGTTTTGTCAAATTAATGGAATATTCTGCAAAAGAGGACAAGTTGAAACCGACTGATACTCTGATAAATGGGGAGTCGTTGATAATAAACGAGATTGCTAAAAGAGTAAAGGAGTGGCATGGGAATTGGGATGCTGTCTGGAGTAACATAGAGTTGAGAGGTAAGACTAAACAGACTATCGTTGATTATGCAAACAAATTAAAGAGACCTGAATTGCTTGAGGCAGAATGGGCTTCTAAATGTAATGAGATGTTTCATTTGGTTTGTGATGATGTTAGAAGAGAGGTTGGTTTTTTGGATTCAAAGATAATATATGAGAAATGGTTAGAATGGTTTAAGGAAGGAGTGAAGTGAATGAAAGGAAGTACAACAATTAGAAAGGTTATGTTGATTATATTAGGCCTGTTGATGGCTGTCTTTATTCTAAGTATGCTGATTGAACCCATAAAAACTATTCTTCAAGTTGAACCACCAAGACGAGGTCCATTGTCCAGATTTATCAGATATATGGGTTGTGTTATGATTGCATGTGGGGAAGGTTGTTATAGTGATGAGGCCATTACTTGGGCATTGGAATATGAAGGGAATAAAGTGATAAAGAGTTGTAATCAACTTCTCCAAGAAGAGTTTGGATGTGATTTGTCAACAAAAGGAGCAACATACTGTGGTAGTAGTATAAAGTATACGTTTAATGAAGATACACCATATGTTGGAAATTATTATTTAGAAAAACATAATCCATCTACTTACGGTACTTGTACTATGTTTTCGAAAGAAGGTTGGAATACTGATGCTTCTTGTATAGGAGATTGGGAAGATAACATACTCGATTGTGGTTGTTTAAGTTGCAGAGGGATTACCTGCTGTTACAGTGTACGTCCAGAGGGAATGTTATTCAAAAAAACTGGTGGATGCGGATTGAATTCAGCTTATGCGGATTATTCTGGTGTGATTTGGATTCCTGAATCGATGATTGCAGCTACACCTACACCAGGAAAATGTATAGAAGATACAGAAAGGGGTGGGTTGTATTTAGCTAGGTGTGATTTTGAAGAGGGTCAGGAAATACAAATTTGGGCTGATGAAATAAACCCTTCTAGGAGGAATTGTTTTAATGCTTGGATTTTTGGGAAATGCTGGGGTACTTCATTAGAGGGTATTCCATTTCATAATTGTTACCAAGTTGCGATTTGTGAACCTTAATTCTCAAACAATATCTTTACAAAAACGAAATTATAAATAATGTTACCTAAAGAGTTGAAAATAGAAAAGAAGAAAGGTGGTTGGTATGAATTTCTCTGTAACTTTTTTGGGAAAGCGTTCGAGTTCCCATTGAAGGAAGAGAATGCAAAAAAACTCTCAGAAGATTTAGAGTTCTGCGATTTGAAAATAAAACCTAATTACGTCTACTCGACTGCCATAGTCCTCATGATAATCGGGATAGTTTTTTCGATTTTATTGTTCTTCTTCAATTATTATCTCTACGGGTTAATTTCTTTGGCTGGTGGTTTAGGTTTAGCTTATTCCATGATAATCTATCCGGCTTACTTAACAAAGTACCATAGAATCATGGCTACTTCTGATCTTGTACAAACAATCTTCTACCTTGTCATTTCTTTAAGACTTGTCCCAAACCTAGAGAGTGCATTGATGTTCGCTTCAAAAAATGTTAGAGGTATCGTGGGTAGGGACCTGAAAAAAATGGCTTGGGGGATATCGACTGGTAAGTATCAGAGCGCCGATCGAGTTTTAGAAGACTTTGCTGTAAAATGGAAGAAGGAAAACCTAGAATTCTATGAATCGATGCATCTCATAAGAACATCTATCCTGCAGACAAAGGTGAAGAGGGAAAGTCTACTCGATGAATCAGTTAACGTGATGCTCCAAGGTAACATGGAGAGGATGAAACATTACTCGACAGAATTGAGGAATCCCCTCATGGTATTGACGACCCTCGGCATAACTCTGCCAGTCCTCACAATAATTCTCTTTCCTATAATGACTGTATTCCTTGCATCATCGATAGACCCGACTTATCTTTTCCTTTTTTATGATGTCCTTCTACCGTTGGCTGTGTATTATATAATGAGCGAGACACTCAAGGCAAGACCTTTGGCTTTGAGTATAATCGATATTTCAGAACATCCTAAGGTAAGACCCATGAATTGGCTGGAAGTGAATCTGTTCAATAAAAAGTTGAAGATTCCGGTTTTGTTGGTATCTGTACTAGTCGGATTAGTAATATCCTTGATCGGATTTTTAATCACACTCATACCGAGCGATCCAGTGACTTTAACGAAAATCGGGGGTGGATTGATCATACTGGGTGGTATCTCGACTTCGTTGATAGTCAATTCTTACTTACATTATAGAAGAAACATGAGTATAAGAGATGAGATAAGGGAGAGTGAGAAGGAATTTGATGAGGTTCTATTTCAGTTGGGATATACTTTAACGACTGGTGTGCCTTTAGAAACGGCATTAGAAGAATCTGTCAAGAAGACTAAGGATTTGAAGATATCCAAACTCTTCGGAGATGTATTATTCAACATCAAAAGGTTTGGTATCACATTCAAGAGGGCTTTGTTCGATAAAAAGTATGGTGTCTTGAGATATTATCCTTCTCGCATCATTAGAACTACGATGACTATAGTATCTGACTCGATTGAAAAGGGAGTTGCTGGAATGTCTAAGACTGTCTTGTCTGTATCCCAGTATTTGAAGAGTATGCACCTTGTGGAAGAACATATGAGAGAAATACTTGATGAAACCACATCAAGCATGAAGATGATGATGACACTGCTCGTTCCTATAGCCAGTGGTGCAGTCGTAGGAATGGCAACTATAATGACGATGGTATTGTTCCAGATAGATAAGATGTTGTCTGATGTCACTGGCCTGTCCTCAGCCTATCCACAGAATTTCAACGAGAATGTTCTTGGGACGATGGTCGACATAAAAAATGTGATGCCAGCAGAGGTATTCTTAGTGGTTGTAGGTGTGTACATGTTGGAGATAGTCCTCATGCTTGCAGTTTTCATCGGATCGTTGGAACATGGAGACGATCCGTTAGATAAGCACCAGTTGATCACGACTAACGTTTTATTGTGTTATCTCATGTTCTCTGGTTGTGTGTTGGTCATATATTTTATATTCAGGAATCTAATATCATTCTGGGGACCATGAAAGGAACTATCAGACATTTGGGTCTCGGTGTGATACTAACTTTGGTGATTGTCTTTTTTGCTGTAATTATGCTGTTAATACTTGCATTCGGCCTGGACAAGAAAATCGTTGATTCTATCAAATGGGTTATTCGGATAATGGAGGTTACTTGATGAAGGGCATAACTGGATATCAATTGACAGTTATAATACTGATAATAATCGCTGTGGTGATAATAGCCTTGGCATGGGTTTTTCTGAAGACTGGTAGTGAGGGGGCATTGGGCCTTCTAGACAAATTCACCCAATCATTCATCTCAGCGATTTGTTCATTAATGGGTGATTTGGGTAGGTTTGTATTTGGGGGTATGTGTTGATTTCATGGTTACGGTAAAATTCATAATAGAAGTCGTGTTGGTCGTGATAACTTTGGCTATATGTCTGTGGTGGATTTACATGAATTTCGAGAGTCTTTCCACTGCATTTATAAACTGGATACAGAATCTGGTGTGATGGATGAAGCTTTCCCCTAGGTTTGTAGTCTTGTTGGTTTTTGGTGTAATATTTCTTGTACTCTTTCTTATTGCGTTCGGGTACTTAGAAAAACCTGATATAAGTGGGATTTTCCCTGGGGGAAAGGAGATGCTAGTCAGATATTATGCATGTAGTCTAGCGTTGTGTACGAAAGGATGTCCAAATGATGAGAATGAAGATCATGTGGTTAATAAAATCTGTCTCGAAACAGATATCACAAGTAAAGAATATGAGTGTGAAAAATGGTGCTATAGTTATTGTGATAATCCGCCCTCTGATTGGGGAGCAAGTGATTTGAGAGGATATGGACCTGGTGAAATCTGTGGTAAGGGTTATTATATCGAAGTACCGTTAGAACAGGATGTAATTTTGAAGGGATGTTATGAGTTTGATTCGGCTAGGACAGTAACAGAAATACAAGAATTAATACAGTATAAGAAGATTGAAGATTTACCAGGATTAGATGAAATTATGAGTGGTTGGGATGATTATCAAAGCACATCAACATTTATTACTCCGCATATGAGACCTGGTACTATCTTAAAAACAGATACAAAAGATCAATACGACAGTTTGGTAATTGATTATGGAGCTGCATACGGACAAATTATGCTTGATCCAAACGAAGCTTATGAAATTTTTGGTTGCGTTATCTTAAAAGATATGTGTCAAAATTATGGTGTTAATTCTTTTACCGTGTGTCTCTTTAGAACTAATTTAAAAATATGGACTTGTTATAGAGAATGGGGTGATGATTTAAATGGTGGTTATGTTTTCATCAATTCGTCAACTCCTGAACCAGCAACATTTAAACTCAAAGTAGAGCCTTGTGAAGGGAAGTATACATGTGCTAGTGACCATCCATGTGAAAGAATAAGACTTGGCGAGGATGCATGTTTTGATGTAGAAGTAACTAACGATCTTGGCACTGACAGCAACTTCGATTTGATTATATCTTCTTGTGATTTAGATGGTGGAAGTTGTGAAGGTATTCTGGGTTGTGATTTGGACGACAAATGCAGAGAGAGTTTTGATCCAAACCCAGTAAGTGTTAAGCGGGCGGAAAACAAAACATCGACTTTGGAATTCAAACCAAATGAAAAGGGAGAGTATACAATCTGGGTGACTGCTGATCCTACGGCTGCATATTCGTTAGAAGCGGCTGTTGTTAAATTACAGGTAGTTGATTTTGGTGTGAAACTCTATGGAAGAGATCAAACGGCAAAGAAATGTACTGAAGAACCTTGTAAAGAGAATGAGTATGGCTCGTGGGATGTTGAGATAGATAACCAGTTTGATTTTGATGAAAAATTCAATCTTTATTCACACTGCATAGGTCCAGGTAGTTGTAGTTGTGTGTTTAAACCTAGCAGTACAGTTACTGTTGCAAAACGCACAAGACCTATTGTTGGAGACTTAGAGTGTTGGTCGTCCACTCCTGGTGAATACAGTGTTAGTGTGACTGCAAAGTCAACCACTTATCCTGATATGGAAAGGGATTCTAACTCATGGACATTGAAGGTAGTTAAATGTTTTGGTAATATACTTTTGGAACTTGACAGAAGTGAGGTGGCCTTTGGTCAGAGTTTCGATGCGAGGGCTTATAACCTTTCAGATTGTAACAAGGAGAGAGTATGGTTTGCCATTGATAATACAGAAAATACGGTAGGGTATTGCGATGATTGGGATGATGCTGGCTCTGAATGTACAGCAAGTATTGAAGTTGAAGATATTGATAAATTTTCACTCGGAAGTCATACATTATATGTTTTGATTGAATTAACCGGCGATAATGACTATGACGATGATGGAGAGAGTGCATCGGCAGGATTAATCGTTTATGGTTTTTTAGCAGACCATATAGATATTATGAAAGATGGTGACCTATGGACAGGTTCTGGTTGTGGTGGTTGGGGTGGTGGAATTGGATGTTATGTGATGCAGAGCAATGATTATGCTTACATAGATCCAAGTTGGTATGGTCCTGATGTTACGTGGATGGGATATGCAAGAGTGAGAGGGGGAGAGTGCCATTGGCCAATAGGTAATTCTATTATACAGCCCATGGATATTTACTTTGAAATTCCTGGAAATGTTGAGACAAATAAAGTTACAATAAATCATGATAATATTGAATATGTTATATGGGATTTGGGTGATATCTCAGATGCAGGATATTGGCGTGTTAAAGCGATTTGGGATGGGGAATGTGGTGATTTGTTGGATAGCTGGGGACCAGAACCTATAATTTATGAAGCTGCAATTATACCAGTGCAAGCCATTGACGGTGAAACGATTAAAACCGCTGATCATATAGAGATCATACGGAAAAGTTGGACTCCAACCTCTTCATCATGGACAGGATCTGATGAAAAAAATTATATAGATCCAAGTTGGTATGGTCCTGATGTTACGTGGATGGGATATGCGAGAGTAAAAAATGGGTACTGTCAATGTTTTGGTTTTGGATCTGCTCATAAAACGCTGCATGTAAGATTTAGATCTGGCACTGACAAAACAGTTGAAATTACACCAAGCGCTAATGGTGACCAATATCTTATATGGGATTTAGAGGACGCCACACATACAATCTCAGATGCAGGATATTGGGAACTGGAGGTTTATTCAGCGGGCAGTTGTGGTACTGGTTGTTGGTGGTCTCCAGAACCTATAATTTATGAAGCTGCAATTATACCAGTGCAAGCCATTGACGGTGAAACGATTAAAACCGCTGATCATATAGAGATCTTGAGAGAAAAAGAAGATACCTGGCTTTACGACGAGAAATGGATGACCATTGACTGGCAGAGGAACTATATAAATCAAACTTGGTATGGTCGTGCTTCATACAAATGCTATGCTCGTGCAAATGCTGCTCCATGCTGTGGGCCTTTGGGTTGTGGGTTTCACAAGTGGAGTGGAGATGCAACTTTAGATATAAGGTTCAAAAATATCAACACGGGTGAGACAACAATCATAAAAACCACCCAATCTTCTCCTGGTCCTGAGTCGATAGAATGGGATTGTGGAGAATTATCAACTACTGGGTATTGGGTAGTAGAGATCAGAAGTGATCGGAGTACTGGAAGTTGTAGTAGCCCGAACTATTGGGGTAGTGCAGATATTTATGGAGCAACGATGATACCAATTGTTACGTATAGTAAAAACGTTGAATAAAATAAGGTACTCACGTTGCACTCTGGGACTGTACGATCCAAGGTTGTGTTTGAATGGATAAAAAAACAATAGTAGCTATCATTGCTGGTCTATTTATCCTAGTTATCTTGTTTATCCTCATAATCAACCAGTATTCTGTGAGGGGCATAAGTATGTTTGACGTAGTAATTAGAATGGTGGATGAGGCCATAAGTAAATCGCCTTGGCTAACTGGTAACATGACTGACTGGCCAACATGGGCACAATGAAAATCTTCTTATTCGACGATTAAAAAATAATATTCATGAAGAAGTCCAGTGTTTCAATACCTTATCTCGTTGCTTGGATACTCGGCATCATTGTTCTAGCTATAGCTGTTTATCTCATCTACATGTATATCACAGGCTCACCTTTAGATTGTTCACAATGCGGTGCTAAACTCTCGGCATGGTGCATGACCTGCTACAATATAAATTATCCAAAAGCTACTGGCTGGGAAGGAGCCAACAACATGGACCCTAAATTAGCTGAATGTGTAGTTAGATGTAACTTATTGGGTTCTGGTCATGATTCATGTGCTGACATAGATGACGAAACCCCTTCTGATTTTTGTAAAGGTTACATACCCTTTTAATGCAAAAATTCAAAATATTATCCATGAAGGGAATATCCCAGTTTGTTGGAAATTTGCTTTTGTGGGTATTGATCGTTGTTAGTATAATTTTAGGTATATACATTTTTCTCAGTAGTCCACCCACAGTTCAACACCAATGCATCGCGATACAATCTGCATACATAACCGATCTCAGATATGCCTTGGAAGAGGCCGATAAAAAAAATATCATATCCCCAGATTTCATTCCATTTTCCTTCAAGGTACTGGATTGTGTGAAATGTATCTGGTATGATACGAATGATGAGCAGTTGGTAGTTGTATATTCAGTAAGAAAGGGTTTCTTGAAGTCGGAGGATTTGATGGAAGTTCCTTACAACTTATCTACCCGATTCTTGGGTATAGGTTGTGATTGTGATAGACTAAAAGAAAAAGGTTGCAAAGATGAAAGTGGTGATGTATACTGTGCGAATATAAGGAATGATGAATATTCACCTTATTCGTTTGAAGTCGATAAATACCATGTTAAATGTGTGAATTGCCCTGATACGTCCAAGCCCTGTATGGGAATTTCATCCTATGCATGCCAAAATGCCCACGACCATGATTTATGTGATGGTCTTGATATTGCGTATGGGACCGGTTATAGAGAAGCGTGCTGTAACAACCTTGGGTTGTGTTGCTAAAAAATCGTTCTTGTTTGTGGTGCGTATATTTTAATTGCAAAAAACAATTTTTCTTCATGAAGAAAGGGGTAAATGTACAAACCATGCTTTCTGTTGCATTGGCTTTGCTTTTTGTCATTGCGGCTGCTTTAATGATTAATCTCATATTCCCCCACTCAAGCCGTACCGATTGTATGAAAGGACAAAGATTGAATATAGAGAAAGTGAACTCTACAGCAAATGAGGCAAAGGTTACTGGTGTCACGACTATCACTAAATTCAGAGTAGAATCTTGTGTTGAATGTATTTGGTATGAAGACCCACTAAAATTAAAGATTAGATGGATTGGAATGAGTGAAACAGAAGGACCAGAAACTATAGGTGTTTCTGTTGCATGGAATGGTATCGGATCTAATGGGGAAACAGACTCTTGTCCTTCAAACTCAAAAGAGGGGGATATTATGTGTACAGTTCAAATCTCATCAAATTTAGTTGAGGCTGCTTGTTGATATTTTGATAAAAATGTTAATTTTATAGAAATCAAATTATAATCGTATGGCAACGACTGTCGGACACATGATATTCTACGTGGCTATGTTCATCGTTGTGATGATAGCCATATACATATTGATACAGGTTGTTGTGACTCAAGTGGCGTTCTGGATTTTGAGACCATCAGAAATGGCTTCATTAGACTTAGTAGGTGCTGTCTCTGCTTTAGGTGGAACAACTGGAGAAGTCACGGCGGAATACAGAACCTATACAGGAAATGTAACATATTATGTGAAAAAGACAGAGAAGATAATATGCGTGATATCACAGAGAAAACAGACAGAAGATATGCCTTTAGTGGGTGGGATTTATGTGACATTCAATTGTTTCTCTACTCCATTCGTTCCTCAGTTTGATTTCGGCTATTCTTCAATGGAATCATATGAATTCAATTTAGTCAAATCATTCCAAGATCCGTTGGTCGTTGTAGAAAAGAGATGAGAAAATGAAGATAGGATCAAAAGGACAAATACCTGAACAGATACCAGTTAACTTCATTCTTCTATTAGCTATGTTTGCTGTCGGTGCTGCTGTCTTGTTATTGATGGCAGGAAAGTGGCTGGATATAACTGGTTATAAGTATAAGATGGAAACACAAAGGAATGCGATGAACCTCCTGCAACTCATAGTTTCAAACAGTCCCATAGTCAAAAGAGACCTTTCAAATGAACCGATAAAACTTGTTTTGGATGCTCATGAATTAGATGATTATCAAAATAGAGCTGGTATAGGAACTGAATCACCATCTGATGAAAGAAAAAAGTGGGAAATGTGTTGTGATTTCTTGGATTTTGATTACAATTTTACTGTTCACAACCTCGAAACAAAAGAAAATCGGACCATAGGTAATCTTATTTTTAATCCACTTTCAGATTGTTACCCACTGAGAGTTATTGGCTTTGCAGATATTCCAATAGTAATAGATGTAGATGGGAGAAATCATCCTGCTGTTGCTACGATTGAAATGACTAGAACCCCACTTTCTGAATTGAGTTTCTGGCTCTCTCAGGCCTTTGTTAGAGCTTCTTGGGACGTATATTGGGATGTTTATCAGGGATCTGAAAAAGAATACCATATAACGATGCCTTTGGATCCAGATATAAAATGTGTAACGCTTGTTGATGATGATGGCGATGGCGAAGCTGATTGTATTGATAATTATGGAAGAGTTTGTGTACATGTTGATAAGGATAGGAATGGAGTTGTTGATATTACCACCTGCAAGAATTTTGTTTGTGATAGTAGTGTTATGTTCGATCCCGATGGGGATCATACAACCACGGGAGATTGTTTCGATGTTTTGATTAAAGTAGAGAAAAATTATGTAGAAATTTTCTATCCAGGTGATTGTTCATGAAAAAAAGTAAAGGAAGTGTTATCGCAGGGTTCTTCATTAGCTTAATATTGAGTGCCGCGATGGCCATAGCTGCCATACTGATATTTTTCCTGATTTTTAAGGTGAACGTTGATCTTCAACTGAGAGAACAGTTTATTTGGAACAAGGTTCAGGAAGTTCCTATGGATTTACTGTCTATGAGCTTGGACGGCGAGTCGTTCATCTCTAGGATGAATAAGGTTCATTATTTAGGTGATGATGAAGAGGAAAAACAGTTAAGAGACCAAATAGATGATATTATCTCAAATCAACTTTTTTATTATTTTGAAGGGACTGAGTATCCTTTCACTGCTTCGATTAATATTGGTGAAATATCAATCACCAAATATCTCGAAGGTTGTTATTGTAAAAAAACGCTTTGTTATGCTGGGGTATGTGATTATGAGTGTTGCGATAAATGTCCAGAAGAGACTAAGGGCAAAGATTGCAGAGCTGCTGGTATTAGGGGTCTTAGAACACCGGATAATAGTAAATGTTTACCGTATGACATACGTGTAGAATATTCAGCAAAATATCCATTTCCTCTGACTTTCAATGGAACTGATAAGTTTACTGATGAATTGTCTTACAAAGCTATAGAGGAGAAGTGAAATGAAAAAAGGTGTACATGCTGCAATAATAATCTTTTTTGCCATAGCGATTGGTTCAGCAGTGGTTGCCTATGCTTTAGGTTCTATGCTGTCCAGACAGGGTGTAGCAAAAAGATCTCTGTTCGAAGCATCTTTGATTTCAGAATCGGATAGAGTTGAGACTTACGTCAGGTCTTTCCAACGTGCAACAGAATTGTCATCCCTTCAATCGATCTATGACAGTGGTAAAGGAGCCATAGTTCTCCCATATGACTCTGGTTGGCTCTACTCACCTAAATACAAATTGCCTTATTGGAAAATATATGATGATGATCTCTCGGCTTTCATTCCTCCACCAACTATAATGGTTAACAAGTTCGAACAGAGTATTTCATGGATATCGAGTAATTATCTCAAGAATTATCAAATGGCATACGGGGATTTTTCAGTTGGTTCTGGTTCTGAGGTAAGCATACCTGATCCTACTTTTAATCCGACTATAATTAGAGCTGATTTCTCTGATAATAGTATAGGAAGTCTGGGAGATGTTATATCATTTAATCTCGAGACTGAAGTGGAAGATCAGGAAATTAATATAGCTAGAGTATTCAGACCGTTCTCTGAGATAGATGTCAAACTAGGAAGAATCATTGAAATAGCAATAGATGATGTGCTAGGAAACGAGATACTTGATGATTGTGTTAAGGGTAAAACTCAACAGTCTGATGCTGATAATTGTTTAAATAATGAAGCTATTACATTAGAAGGAGAACCCACAAATGCAGGTATAGATTTCATTTTTGAGATAACAGAAGATAATGAGTTTACAGAATCTGGGTCTTGGGCTATAATAAATGTTTCGATTTATGATACTTCTCAGGATTACACGTTTTATTCTTTCCCAGACGATTCTGTTGAGTTGGGATATCCCGGTGTAAACTTTCTTGCAAAGGTTGGGGATAAATATAACGGGAGAGAGGAAAGAGCATTTAATGGAATGAGTTATCTATGTGATTCTGGATTCAGAATTATTAAAGGTGGGAATGATGAATGTGATTTTTTCACTGTTTCTCCCACATCTTCTTCCTACAAACTTAAACCAGCAGAATTATATTTCACTCTCTCTTCTAAACCTGCTCTACAAGAATTTCGAAAGAAACAAGGGGTTATGTTAGGAGTGGTCGCTGACAAAGCTTATTCGATGAGTGAACAAGGTTATTCATGGGAAGATAGTGGAACAGAATACAGTAATGTTTATGAGTTGTTCAGCAATAAGGGGGTTGATTGGACGAGAACAATGCTTTTCTGGAATGAAACTGAAGGTGAATACAATCTTGACTACGTTACTAATACCCTGAATTCTGTGAAAGATGCTGGGCTCAATATACTTGTTGTTTTAGGTCTGAGTGATGGTTGGGGGGCTTTTGATAAACAGCTAGGGCCAACATGCGTAAATTACAACCAAATAACAGTAAATAGTCGATATACAGGACCGCCAGGACCAAGTAATCCATGTCTCGGGTATGATAGTTTGTCTTGGGAAGAGAAAAAATCTATTATTGAAGAGTATTCTCGTAGTGTTTCAGATTATTTTATAGCCAATGGGATCGGTGTCAAAGTTTACGAAATCGGTAACGAGATCGACTATGGTATTGCTGGTAATTATAGTGATGAGTATGATGAAGATGTGGCTTGGTATAAAGAAAATGTTTGGCCTTATGAAGCCGAAATATTAAAAAGTGCTATCAGAGGTATTAGAGATTCTGGTTCTACTGCAGAAATACAAATCCATATCGCCTTATGGCATGACGTTAATTGGATTTACGAGTTCTTCAATTTCACTTTAAACCAAGGGGTTGACATTGATTATGCCGCATTATCTTATTATCCTACTGCGGTGCAAGAAGGAGAAGGACATGATACTCTGACGGATTTCAACTTTCTTTTGGATAACATCGATGAAGTCAAACAAAAATTGTTGGATGATGGTTACGATATAGAATTTGTTATCGCAGAATTTTCATATCCGAGTGGTTATGATTTACCACAAGAGTTTAAAGGTTGGGACAATCCAGTCAATGGATATCCATTTACTCCTGATGGACAGGTAGATTGGCTACATGACTTCTACGAAGCAATTTATACTGATGATAATATTACCGGTAGTTTTTGGCTCTGGCCAGAAGCGGCAGATGGTTTTTGGACTGATTTCTGTTCAGTATTTTACGATGGAGAAATCACTTCTGGTAAGGATTATGAAAAATATGAGTTTTGTATCGATTTCACTGGTTATTATGAGGATTGGTGTGAAGGTAATACTCTTTACGAGTATTATCCTTATTCTTTTAATGGTTATGAGATTTGTCATTATGAAAAACATGATTGCTCACTTGAAGGAAAAACATGTGATGACGGAGTATGTAAAATACCTCCTTGTGAAGATCTAGATAGCGATGGTTATGATAAATGCGATCCGGAAGAACCAGAAGATGATGATGGTAAACCTGCAGACTGTGATGATAGTGATGCAAGTATTCATCCAGGTGCAACAGAAGTTAAATGTGATGGAATTGATCAAGACTGTGATGGAGTAGATGATACTGGTACGGACGCAGATGATGATAATTATAAAATAGATGGTGGGCTTTGTGGGACTATCGACTGTGATGATAGTGATGCGAATCAATACCCAGGGACAACGAAGGTGACAGATCCAAACCTACCATGGGACAATGTTGGAGAATGTTTAGAAGAAGTATCACAATGTGATGGAAATACTGGAAACTATGTAGTTATACAAGAAAAAATAAGTCCTCAACTAGAAATTTGTGACGATACCTTAGATAACGATTGCGATTTATTAATAGACTGTGATGATGAAGATTGTGCAGAAGATCCGATTTGTATTGAATGCTATGGTCCAGAAGATTGTGAGATACCACCATCAGTTTGTCAATATTATACATGTGAATATCCAGGAACAGTCGATTCATATTGTGAATTGCACAATCATCCTAACGGATACGTTCCTACAGGAAATGCTTGTGGAACGGATAGTAAATCGTGTCCTGGTAAATGTGAAGGCGGGAATGAGTATAGAGATCCTGTGAACGATCCGGAGACTTGCGCTAGAACTTGTGATGGAAATGGTAATTGTAAATTATCATGTACACCAGACTGTTCTTACAATACGATCAGAACGTGTAACTATGGTTGCCAGGGTACTTCCTGCAAACCGGGAATATGGTGTCCCAGTGCGACTGCAAAGTGTAGGATTTGTGGAACAGGAAAATGTAAGGATTGGGGATGTATTCCAGGTGATTATGATGGATGTTGTGGTAGTGAATTTGGGCAAGGTGGTTGTTCGTGTACATCTGAAGCCAGATGTTATGAGGAGGGTCAAGTACCACTAGTACTTTGTGAGGTTGGATGCCACTGTTACATACCCCCATTCATCGACATATGGGGTTATTCTAGGGTAGTCACTGAGTGCAGTGAATGTAGTTTTAGTAATAGGGAAGGTGCCTGTGGTGGCAACAATACCTGTAGTTCGGGAGGAGGCACTATAAACGGTTGTTGGATGGTCAGTTGCTATCAAACCGATGATTGTACTTACACTATTCCTCCAGGCAGTTGTTATGGAATTAACACTGTGAATTGCATGAATTATGAACCTGTTGATGGGCTATGTATGGGGCAGAATGCCTGTTGTAAAGATGACACGCTTTGGTGTTTAAAGAGGGAATGTGAAAGTATTCTTAGCTATGATACTTGTACATCATGTGGATGTTCTTGGGGTTAAAAATTATTTATTTAAGGAAGAGAAAAGTATTCTTATGAAAGGAATTGCGATACAGACAATATTGATGTTGCTCGTGGGGATATTGGTAGTTGGGATAGTTGTGTACATGGTTTACAGGTATTTTGTGGGAGCACCTTTGAATGAACAGGAATGTAGGGCAAGCTTGACGACTTGGTGTTCTAGTTGTAAAGTGATGAATTTTAGTCATGCAGGGTATACATTGGGTGATGAGAGGAAGACTTGTATTGACAGGTATGGATTTGGTACGGGTTGGGATACACCGGATGACTGTACCACTAGGGGTTTTACAGTGACATCAGGGTTCTGTGCACAGTTCACACCATGAGTTTTAACAAATTATTTATTTAAGGAAGAGAAAAGTATTCTTATGAAAGGAATTGCGATACAGACAATATTGATGTTGCTCGTGGGGATATTGGTAGTTGGGATAGT
>Ga0209635_10000452_pt1 | contig 27822 bp, 32 predicted proteins | sample DeeMarSWOR230_32_FD_187463 | JGI IMG/M metagenome (GOLD analysis project Ga0209635, IMG submission 187463) | Marine sediment microbial communities from White Oak River estuary, North Carolina - WOR-2-30_32 (SPAdes) (version 2) | ecosystem: Environmental > Aquatic > Marine > Intertidal zone >...
CTCCTTGGTTCTTTGGTGTAATTGTTATGATAATGCAAGGAGGCGTCATGTACATAATGAATTCAGCGAGCGTTTTCGCAGATCTAATTACTCTTGGATCAGCTCTTTGTTGGGCGCTTTATTCTACGTTAGGAAAAGCACATCTAAAGTCACATGGTGCACATTTGACAACAAGTCTCTCAATGGTGTTTGGAACATTCATGTTAATACCCTTTATGATGTTTACTGAATCGCCGACGATTCCTTCCTCTCCCATAAGTTGGCTATACTTAGTCATACTCGGTGTCTTCTGTTCAGGGTTAGCTTATCTCTGGTGGTATCAAATATTAGTTGAAGAGGAAACATTAAAAGTTGGTTTATTTCTCTTCTTTATTCCCATTGTTTCTATCGCGGTTGCTAATCTGCTGTTATTTGAAATACCAAGTTTAAATTTCTTAGCTGGAACATTTTTTGTTGTATTGGGAGTAATGATATCAGAGAAAGGTTAATCTTGTAACGTTAAAAGATTAATCTCTCTATCCAATTTATCATTTGCATTTTTTAATTTACGTTCAGTTTTTTCAATCCACTTCTTTGAAACATCAATCCAATTCGATCTTATTACGATAACTCGCTTAACTTCATTAGGTGATGGTCCACCTTTTACATTATGAGCGTTAACGAATCCCTTTGGATCTAAAGCGGATTTAACATCTTTTTCATCCATATTTAAGTCTAAACCACCAATCCTGTGAGAAATAGACGAGATAAGTTTTGGAGTGACCATTGAATGGTTAAATCCTTTATCAACTAAATGTTTTGCAATAGCTCCTACAATATTGTGAGCTGTTCTAAATGGAACACCATATTTTCTAACCATTACATTTGCCAATTCAGTTGAGGTTGATAGGCTTTCTACAGCCTTTTTCAATGTTGTCTCCTTTTTAATACGCACATTTGGTATTAACTTAGTCAACATCGACATACACTCAAGGATCTGATCCATTGAAGCCCAGAGTAACGGAGTTATTTCTTGAAAGTCCAGATTATAACTTGAAGGTAATCCAATTACAATGTTAATACAAGTTGTAAAATAACCTATAACCAGTTTCATCCTTGCTCTTATAACTTCAAGAAGATCTGGATTCTTCTTCTGAGGCATTATACTGCTTGTAGAAACAAAATCATTTGGCAATTCAAGCATATCAAAATGATAAGAGCTCCACAGCAAAAGATCCTCTACAATACGTCCAACATCAATAGCGAGGACAGTAAGACACCACATTGCTTCAATTAAGAAATCCCTTGTTCCAATAGCATCTATTGAATTCTCTAAGACGTCTTCAAACCCTAAAAGCTCAGCCACTTTTTCACGGCTAATTGGAAAGCTGGTTGTGGCGAGAGCGCACGCTCCCATAGGAGAGACATTTATCCTTAGATAAGACTCCTTTATTCTATCAAAATCCCTTTGAAGAGAATCAACATAAGCGATGAGTTGATGACCAAAAGTTACTGGTTGAGCAGGTTGGATGTGTGTATGGCCAATTACAATTGTTTCGCTATTGTCTTTAGCAAGATTCACGAGAGCCTTTTGAAGGCTTACAATTGTTTTCTCCACCTCTATTAACTCTTGTCGAAGTTTCATCCTTATTGCAGTTGCTACTTGGTCGTTACGGCTTTTAGCCACATGGAGATTTCCCCCCTTCTCTACACCAGTAATTTTGAAAATTTCCTCCTCAATGTACATGTGGATGTCTTCGATTCTTTCATCATACCTCGCTTTGAGTACCACTTTGAGTAGTGCTTTCAATAGCTCTACTCCATCTTCTCTACGAATAATTCCCTGTTCAACTAACATCAATGTATGTGCTTTATTGATCTCCAAAACAGCTAGAGCTATCCTCACATCCTCCTTAATTGACGAAGTAAATCGGACTACATCGTCTCTCCTAGACGCTAATCTTCCTTTTCGAAGTAGATCAGACAAAACATTTACTCCTTTTAATCTAAATATATGGGGTATAAATAAAGAAGGGAAAAAAAGGTTAGTTTTTACTCTGTAATTTCTTCTGCTTTAGCACATTAGCAGCTCTCGTGGGCAACCCCCAAAGCTCTATGAAACCTAGTGAATGACTTTGATCAAATGTTGACACGCCTTCATAGGTTGCTAGATTCAAGTCGTATAGTGTGAAAGGTGATGTACGACCAACTACGCGAGCACTTCCTTTATACAATTTCAGTCTAACTTCGCCGGTAACGTGTTTTTGCGTCTCATTTATGAACGCATCTAAGTCTGCCTTGAGCGGTTCCATCCAAAGACCCGCATAAATTAGATAGGTCCACATAGCATCAATTTGCTGTTTAAAAAGCACCTCATGTCGTGTCAAGACTGACTTCTCCAAGTCAGCGTGTGCTTCTAAAAGCATTGTTGAGCCTGGGCATTCATAGGTTTCTCTAGATTTAATTCCTATGACGCGGTCTTCCATGTGATCAATTCTTCCAACACCGTGTTTACCACCCATTTTGTTCAGTGTAGTGATTAGCGTAACAGGGTCCAAAGCTTTGCCGTTTACCGCTTTGGGCAAACCCTCCTCAAACGCTATTGAGACGTATTCTGGCTGGTCAGGTGCCTCTTCTGGAGCCACTGTCCATTCAAATATCTCTTCTGGCGGTTCATGGTCTGGTAGCTCAAGGACACCGCATTCTATAGATCTTCCCCACAAATTTTCGTCAGTACTGTAAGGGCTGTCAAGGTCTGCTGGAACAGGTATTTTGTGTTTACTCGCGTATTTGATCTCTGAGTCTCTGGTTAATTGCCACTCTCTTACAGGCGCAATTATCTGGAGATCTGGTCCCAGTGATTTGAAAGTTATATCAAATCTTACTTGGTCGTTTCCCTTTCCCGTACATCCATGAGCTACACCAATAGCCCCCTCATCATTCGCTACCTCAACAATCTTTGAAGCGATTAACGGTCTTGAAAGCGCACTGCTTACGGGGTATTTTCCTTCGTATAACGCATTTGCTTTTAACGCTTGAAACGCGTACTTCCTGGCAAACTCGTCTCTTGCATCTATTCCATAGTGTTTCAAAGCCCCTATCTTCTCGGCCTTCTTTCCTATGGATTCGAGATCGACCTGTTGTCCAATCTCAAGTGTAACTGTGATCACGTCTACATTATAGTTATCCTGTATCCATTTTATTGAGACTGAGGTGTCTAACCCTCCTGAGTAGGCAAGTACGATCTTGTCTTTCATGTTATGTTCTCTCTCAATCGCTGTGAAGATTATAAAAAGGAATATATGGTTTCTGGTCAGATTAGACCATTACTAAGGGAAAAATGACCTGTAATGTTCATCTCAATATCTAAAATTGTTCAGAGTATAATTGATGGCGATCCACCCATTCAAGATGCTATTCAACGCGGTTATGCAAATTATAGCGCTATTGCAAGAAGGATAAAATCAAACGTTGAAGAGCAAATAGAGGAACCTGTAAACATGCAGAGTCTTATAACCGCAGTAAAACGCTGTAATGTAAACTATAAACCTCCAACTGGAAATGTTAGTAAAGTAATTTCTGAAAGCGTCATCAACTTGAGAACAGACGTTGCTAAGATCACAGTAGAGAAAACAAGAGCGACAATGAACTTAGTTCGAAACATTCTCGGAGAACATGTTACGGAGTTCTTCCAAGTATTGGAGGGTATGTCATCAATCACATTAATAATTGACCAAAAGATCTTCAGTAAAATTAAACCTCTGTTTCCATCACGAGCTATTCTTGACGAAAAGAAAGGGTTGGCAGCAATCATAGTACAAAGTCCTAAGGAGATCATTGCAACTCCTGGGTGTGCTATAGCTTTCTATAACCCAATATCTAGAAGAGGGGTCAACATAGAAGAGACTATGAGCAGTTATACGGATACTATTGTTGTCTTGAGAATGGAAGATGTTGGAAGGGCATTCAACGCACTCAATGACCTGATATCAGGGATGAGAAAGCAGTCGTAATTATAAAGGAGGTATTGTTTTTTGAATAAGCCTCCCTTTCCAATATCTACTGGAAGCCTCTCGATCGACAGATTGCTTCATGGCGGTCTTTATTCTGGACAATTAACAATAGCATATGGTAAACCAAGAACCGGAAAAACCTCGCTTGCCATTAGCTGCGCTTCAGAATGTGCAAGTAATGAAAAAAAAGTTCTCTATATTGACTCAGATTACGCATTTCACCCTAATCGACTTGCTCAAATGACTGGTAAACAATTCGAAAAAATTTCAAAGCAAATAATCATAATTAGACCACACAAATTTCAAGACCAATCCCTGTTAATTGAGAAGCTTGATCAATATACCAATGATGATTTTGGACTAGTAGTAATCGATACTGTAACCTCCTTATACCTTGTTGAACTTTCTACATTAGGTGAAGCATTTTCCTTAAATCGAGAATTGAACAGACAGCTAGCCTATCTAATACACTGGGCAAAGACACTCGACTTTTCCGTGTTGGTTACTAGCCAGGTGAGAAGTTCAGTTAAAGATGAAGTCAATAATGTTGTAATTCCAGTGGCAACTCGTGTAGTGAAGTACTGGGCAACTAATATCTTACGACTCGAAACTTCGAGAAAAGACATGTTTAGAGCTGTTATAGAGAAAGACTCAGACGCTCATATTTCAGGACTATTTACTTCTTACAAAATTAGCGAGAAAGGCATAATAGATGTTGATGATAGGTGATTTATATAAATGAGTGAAAAGATAAATTGGAATTTGACTGGTATCTAGCATTTTATTCCGTTCTTGGATTTCTTCCCGCGCTCCTTGCGAATGCAGCACCAACAATATTTGGTGGAGGGGCTCCTATCGACTTTAATCTCAGCTTCATAGATGGGCACAGGGTTTTTGGGGCTCACAAGACAATTAAAGGATTCATCTCAGGAATCATAGTAGGAACTATTACCGGCGTATTCTTAGGACAGCACCTTCGTGGTTTTCTCCTATCGTCAGGAGCATTATTGGGGGATTTGGGGGGGGCCTTCATAAAGCGTCGATTTGATTTCGCTCCCGGTACACCTTTTCCAGTGTTGGATCAGCTTGACTTCGTGATTGGAGCCTTGATGATGGAACATCTGATGTTTCCAGTTGACATTGAGATAGCTTATTACGTGTTTTTATTCACTCCTCTTGCCCACATTGTTACAAATGTTTTTGCTTACTTACTTGGGGTAAAGTCGATCCCGTGGTAGCGTCTAAACTACCTGTTTTAAAGTTAGTATATACTCACAACATAGGAACGCTGTTATTATCAATGCTATGCCAATGAAAAGCATTATTGAGGCTTCTCTAGGTCTGTAGATGAGCTTAGAACTTCTGAACGATAGATAAAGACCCGATATTCCGATAGTGAGAAGGAACATAAAGACTAGGCTCTCAGTTAAAGATTGATCACGCAAACCAAAATAGAAGAACTGAGTAGTTGTAGACGTTGGAAGCAGAATAAGCGGCTTCATTAAGACATCATACATGCCTCCTCCCAAAATAAATATCGAGATCAAAATCAAAACCAACGCTACAACAAGATTATACGATCTATTAAGTGTGTTTCCAAATATGCGCATGTTGCTTATGCGTTTAACTATGTTTCTTTCTTTTATGTTGTCTCGTAGCTTACTCATGATTGCGCCACTTCCTTCTCGAGTAGATGTTTACACATTTCTACTACCCATTCTCCTGAATTCTTATTTCGTCTTACTGCTTCTAAGTATTTTTTCCAGTCTATATCCATTGCTTTCTTCCATATCTTATATGTTTCTTTTAAGTTCTTCATGGCTGCACTGTGTGCTCGACAATAATCATCAGTCAACTCTTCATTACATATTTTACAGCTCATGAAATCACTTGAATTTACTTTCAACCAGATTTTGTATGAAAGCGTCCTTACTACTACCTATATCCTAACCGTCTTGATTTTTCATTGTTACTGTTCTTGTTTTCATGGTCTTTTTCTGAGGGCAGTTTTGATTAAGGCAGAGATTCCAATATTTTCTCCTTGTAGATCTTACTAAAACCCTTGGCCATCCACAGATGGGGCATTTCTTCTTCAATGTAGTGATTGTGTGTGGTTTTTGAGGAAGGGGAAAAGAAGCATTACATAAGCCCTTTCTCCAGTTACTGCATCCAACAAATCTCTTTCCCGTTTTTTTTGACGTTATGATTATTAGGTCTCCTGTTTTGCACACTGGGCATGAACCAACAGTTCTTTCTACTAGTCTAGCTTTTCTTACTGCTTCTTCGAGCATGGATCCAATCTCTTTTTCTTTAGCTTTCATCTTTTCTAGGATTGGTTTTAACTTTCTAGTGGAATCCAATAAAACATGGCTCTTTCGCAGCCTTCCTTCTTCTATTAAGTTCATATCTTTCTCTAATTCGCGTGTGAACTCAATAGAAACTATTTTTGGAGCGTATTTCTCAAGTGTTTCAACCACACCTAAGCCTAAAGGAGATACAACCATGGACTCAAAGTGAACGTATCCCCGGTTAAGAATGGTTTCTATTATCGTTGATCGTGTTGTTTTGGTACCAAGCTCCTCCTTTTCCATCGCCTTCAATAGACTACTTTGATTGTATCTAGGAGGAGGTGAGGTAAATCTGTTCTCAATCTCTATTTTTTTAAATTTTATACGTTGGTTCTCTTTGATAGGTGGTAGTAAAATTTCATCGGTTTCTGTATAAGGTGCATAATAACTTATCCAACCCTTCTTCAAAATTCTTCTACCACGAAGGTAGAACGTGTGTTTTCCTATCTTTATTGAAGCTTTGAGACTCTGTTTAGTAGTTGGCTCTGAAAAAACTGCTAAAAATCTTCTAACAATAAGGTCATACAACCTTTTTTGCAAAGCGGTAATGTTATTCTCAGGATGGTTACCTGTGGGGTATATGGCAGGATGAGCTGAATCGACTCCTCTTCCCTCGGTTGGCTTCAGTTTTTCTTTTGATAAGAGCTTTTCAACTAATCTACTATATCGGGTTATTCTCTTTAATGAGTTTAGAATTTTAAAGTAGTTTATTGAAGATGGCAGCTTTTGACTGCTAGTTCTCGGATATGAAATTAGCGCTTTGAGATAGAGGCTCTCCGCACCTCTTAGCGTTCTGCTTGGGTTGTACTTAAAGAGCTTATAAGCCTCTGACTGAAGTTCACTCAGGTTTAAGGGAACAGGAGGATTCTGCTTAAAGGTTTTACTTGAGATACTTTCAATTACACCTTCTAAATTTTCACATTCTAAAATGATCTTCTCAGCGTCTACCTTTCTCTCTATGCGCTTTTTCTCATACTCACTTTTGTAAGTTTTATCATTCACTAATACCTCAGTTTTGATATCCCAATATGGTTCTGGAACAAAGCTCAGGATCTCTTTCTCTCGGTCAACGAGAAATTTCAATGTGGGACTCTGAACCCTTCCCGTACTTATTGTAGCGTATCTTTTACTCCATTTCTTCAAAGCTACCGTAAGAGCTCTTGAAAGATTTACTCCCCAAAGAAAGTCCAAGACGTGTCTCGTTTCACCGGCTTCTGCTAGATTGAAATCGATGGTTTCATAGAGGTTCTTATACGCTTCTCTCAGTTCACTCTCTGTTAGAGTTGAGAATTTCATCCTTTTCGCAATATTCTCTTTACATCCGCATGCGTACTTGAGGACGGTATATCCTATTACCTCTCCTTCAATATCATAATCAGTAGCGGAGATAAAATCCGTGGCTTCATTGGATAGTTTTTCAAGTGCTTTAATCCACCTTTCTGTTCTTGGTGCCTTTTTATTTACACTGTGTGTTGGGACCCAATGTACGTCGAAAACAGGATAGAAATTTCTACCTTTCTTTTCAGGTGCTATAGTGTATAAGTGGCCAACAGCTGGTGCAATTATTAACTGTTTTCCACCCGATATAACTGAATAATAAGAGACACCATAAACTTTCAGCTCTTCCGGCGAGCCTTTATCGTCTAAGGCTGATGCGATGCGCCTAGCAGCTTCACTCTTCTCAGATATTATTAGCGTATAGCCCACAGATTTTACTCCCTTAATCAAGATATCTAAATGAAAGTCCCTTTTTCAAATTACGATATACGAAGGTTAAAATCTGTAGTACTCTATGTAATAGGCATTAAGTGGCAGACATGGAACGAAGAAAATTCTGTAGGGCCTGTGGAAGTCAGATACCGGAAGACTCTATGTATTGTACCATTTGTGGCTCAGACTTGAAACCTAAACCTGAAACACCTGAAGTGAAAAAGGAGGATTTTGGGAGACTTCAATTTACAGTAACGAGACCAAGGATGACCCGTATAATAATATTTGCGTTCTGCATCGTGGTATTCACTATGGGGATTATTGTTGGTAATAACACGCCAATGAACGATGAAAAAGCAAATGAGATCCTTGAACCCTTTTTAGATTTTAAGCCATCCTTCACTAACATAGCCTTCAACAATATCGTCAATAACCTCCTCCTCTTTACGCCGGGTATAGGCTTATTATTATTAGTATATAGTAGTTATACTGCAGGGTTAGTCTTAGCAGCAGTATCATTCCAAACAGGATTAAGTGACCTTTCATATTTTATGATGCTACTTTATAACCCTGTTTTCTGGATCGAAGTAATAGCCTTCTGTTTAGCAGCAACCCAAGGCATTATGTTTCTCTTAGGGTGGTTAACAAAGAGGAGAAATATTGAGGGGAGAAATACCTTGATCGTTATGGTAGTCTGCTTTTTGCTTCTTATCGTAGCCGCGTACGTCGAAGTTGCTTTTTACACTTAACATTTGCAAGTCATTTTTCTATTAAGGAGAGACAGTACTACTTTTTATCGAATCTTGGTAGAGTTACTCCCTTTTGACCCTGATATCTTCCTGCGTATGGCTTACCTATGGGTGACGCGAGTTTAAGAAAGACCACATGAGCAAAACGGTCTCCGCGATACAATTTGATAGGAAATGAAGATCCTTCAACCTCAAGTGTAATTTGCCCTTTGAATCCTCCGTCTAGGATTGTTGGTGGAAGCAATAAACCACAGCGGGCAAAAGTTGACCTTAGCTCGACGAAACCCATCAACTCTGAAGGAAGCTCGACGTACTCCATTGTACAGATGAGAACTTTCTCACGTGGTTGAATGATGAAGGCGTCTCCTCGTTCAAAAGTATAGTAACTGTCTACTTCAACATCTCCCTTAGTGTCAAACAGTTTTTCTCGTTTTTTTAGTCGTGCAATATTATCTCCAACCCTTAGGTCAACTCCATTTTCTCGTACTGTGTCGTCATGGATTGGGTTTATCACGAGCCTTTTTGCTCGAATATAATTCTCTAAGTCGAAGTCAGAGAGAGCCAATTGATCGCATCCGTGAACGGTAGTAACGTTCTTTATTGCCGAAAATTATTATAATACATACTTAAAGGTACCCCGTCAGAGAAGCCTTAATAGGCTCGGATAAATTGTTTCCCATTAAATGATAAGGGAAATTGATAATTATGACTAAGTCAAGCGCTAAGTCAAACCAAGGCATGTCTTATACACGTAAAAAATACGCCCGTGGCAGTCCGCCTTCAGGCGTGGTTAAGTTTACAATGGGTGAACCCTCTGAGGACTATCAGTACAAGGTTGAACTAGTAGCTTTGGAGAAAACAGTCATTAAAGGGAGTGCACTGGAATCTGCTCGAATGGCCTCCAATAGAGTCATGAATACAAAATACGATAGAAGCGGATACTTCTTACGTATTCGTGTATATCCACATGAAATTATTAGATCACACAAATTTATGTCATTTGCTGGTGCTGACAGGTTAAGTCAAGGAATGCGAAACGCTTTTGGAAAACCGATAGCTAGAGCTGCTCGTATTGATAACGGTCAAGTCGTGGTTTCTATCAGTACCGATGAAGATAAGTTAGATGACGCAAAAATTGCGTTAAAGAGAGCTGGTGCAAAGCTTCCGTTGAAGTATCGTATAGAGGTTCATGAGTCCTCCAACTAATCTCGCTTTTGAATACCCTTACCATTTGTTTTGAATCTAAACATGGATGATTTGTCACTTATATTATTACCAAAACATTGAGAAGAATGACTAATGAGGCAAAAACACCTCGCAATGTATCTGTCCCGAGTAAAACCACATCAACAACCAAACATTAGATTTGAAGCTTATACTCTGGATTCTGAGAGTGCGGCTAGAATACTCTTCTTAGCAGAAGAGATACATGGTGACATTAAGGATTCAGCTGTAGTAGATTTGGGGTGTGGAACAGGAATTTTAGCTATTGGCGCAGTACTTACGGGGGCAAAATATGTGGTGGGAGTTGACATTGATGTTAATGCCCTCTCTCTTTCCACTCAGAACGCTGAACTACTTGACGCAAAAGTAGAGTTCATTAATGGAGACATCGATTGCTTACGTGGACCCTTTGACGTTGCTCTAATGAACCCTCCCTTTGGAACCAGAATTAGAGGAGCTGATCTAAGGTTTTTAATTAAAGCTATTGAGATAGCAGATATAATTTACTCATTACATAAAAGCACTGAGATGAGTCGAAAATTTCTTTCAGAACGAATCATCGATTTTGGTAGACAAGTGGATCGTATTTATGAGGTAAAAATTCTATTAAGAAGCAGTTATAATTTCCACAGGAAAAAAACATATCCTGTTAAAGCAGATCTATATCGGATAGTGCGTATTTAATCGCAGGGTATATTAGGTGAGTGTTTGAGTTTATAGCTAATTGATAGAAATCGGGAGAAATATTATCACATAACTTATTTCGAAGTTAGATTTTAAAGATTTTTGAAGAAAACAGGAGGCTAGTTATTCACTTTGAGTGAAAGGAATAGAAAAGAAGCATTCGTCTTACCAGGTTACAGAATTGGTGTCATTGAGGAGTACCTTCCAATGGTAGGAACATATGTTGAGGAAGGCACCATTTTCTCAGCAAAAGCAGGTCTTGCTATCATGGATTTAATGGATAAGACCGTTTCTGTAAAATCTGAGGAGAATAAACCAAAGATCCCCCGAGTTGGTTCACTAGTCATTGGCGAAGTTACCACCATGCAAGACAGGAATCTCAGTATTAGAATCTCCAAGTTGGAGGAGAAACCTGTCTCAAGCGCTTTCACGGGCTTACTTCACATCTCAAATGTTTCAAAGAATTATGTTAGAGACATGTTTGACGCCTATGACTACAGCGATATTATCAGAGCACAGGTGATTAGTACAACCAATGCACGGTTTCATCTCTCCACGGAGGGGAGTGATCTTGGCGTTATCTACTCTTTCTGTACTGTGTGCGGTGAACCCATGATTGTTAGAAACCGCCGTCTTTACTGTCAACAGTGTAAACGTACTGAAAATAGGAAGTTAGCTTCGGATTACGATCATGTTGAAATCTAAACAATGATCTAAAGTAGTAAACATTGCACGCCATTTTTTAAAGAAACATAGGATGCTTTGAAATTTTACATTAAAAATGATTGCTAAATGTGTAAGGAGATCAAATTGAAGCTCAAAGTACTTAAAGAGACAGATAATGAAATTAGAGTAGAGGTTCAGGGGGAAGGACACACTTTCTGTAATGCGCTACAAGACGTCCTCTTGAGTGACAGAGATGTTGAGTTTTCAGGATATTCAATAGATCACCCTCTTATCTCTGAACCAGTTATTTTCGTACGTACTAGAAGACCATCAAATCCAAGAATCGTGCTCATTAGGGCAGCTGAGAAGCTGAAAAGCAAAACAGATGACATTAGGCAAGCCTTTGAGTCAGCGTTGAGTACTTATGAAGAGGAAAGAGACAAACCATAATTTTAAAACCAGAATTCCAGCGGAACACTCGACTCTGAAAGAGGTCTTACTTGATGGAAAATTAGCTGAGTTTGGTGACTCATATGTTAATTTTATTTATTCCTTAGCTCTATCATCGAAAAAGGCTCTGCCACAAGGAGCCAGGGTTCAAGGTAAGATACTTTCCCAAGCGTTGAAAAAAGCAAATCTTAGACGTTTATTACCCAATCGGTCAGACAGACACGTTCAAGCCGATGCTGCTGAAGCACTCATTGCATTTTCATGGGTCAAGGGAATTGTCGGTCTTGAAGAATCTGTTAACATCCTTCAAGAAGATCTGGATGATCCTTCAGATGCATTCACTACCCTTCTCAACCTGATTATTGAACGATTGAGCTGGTAATTTTATGAGTAGTGTTGTTAAGTTTAGAGAAATTAAACGTGAGATCCGAATTTTAGGCGTGGATGATGGAGGGTTTATCCATAAGAGAGGAAATAGGGCAGAGGTTATTGGTGTAGTGTTTCGAGGTGGACATTGGATGGAGGGTATTATGTTTACAGATGTTGAGGTAGATGGTACTGATGCAACCGATAGAATCGCTGAAATGATTTTTAAATCGCCTCACATGGAACAGGTTAGTGTTATTATTACAGACGGTTTAACCTTTGCCGGTTTCAATGTTGTTGACATTACCTCATTATTCGATCGTAGTGGCATTCCTGTTATCGCTGTTGCTGATAAGAAACCTGATGTAGACGAAGTAAAAAAAGCGCTTCAGAACCTCTCTGACTGGGAAAAGAGGTGGAATTCCATCTTGAATGCTGGAGAAATGATCACTGTGAATACTCAAAGGGATCTAAACCCTCTCTATGTACAGATAGCTGGTATCAGTAAGAAGGATGCTGTGGAGATCGTTGTTAAGAGCGCAACTAGGAGTCGTATTCCCGAACCTCTCCGTGTTGCTCACCTCATTGCTTCAGGACTAACTCATCATAGAATTGTATGAGGAGCATATCGTAAGGTTTAAATCTATTAAATTGAGCCATGCGTGTGCCAGTTGTTATCTTCAAGGACGGTGTAAAGAGCTTGGAATTTTGTCCTAAATGTGGTATGCGCATGACCATAAAAAAGGGAGAAGATGATGTAAAATCGTCTCATTCACTTACGTGTGTTAAGTGTGGGCATATAAAACCTCTTACAACAGAGAGTCCCCGGAAGTCACAAGTAGTCAAACGCAAACCTGACGACGAAATAGTGATTGTAGGTGAGGAGGAAGCAAAACTAAGTACAATGCCTAAGGAGAACCGAGAGTGTCCAAGATGTGGGAATATGGAGGCTTTCTGGTGGATGGTTCAAACAAGGGGTGCTGATGAATCTACTACCCAATTTTTCCGCTGTACTAAGTGCAGTTATACTTGGCGTGAAATGGCTTAATTCATTGTTTTTTCTCTTTACTTTATTATATTGGTCAAAAGCCTTATTATTGTAATCTCTTTTTCAGAGAAGAAAGAGATCAGAGAGGTTCAATTAATGTTTGTAATTAAGATGGACAACGCTAAACTATGGAAAGATCTGACAAACACATTATCAACATTGATAGATGAAGCCATTTTCAACGTTACTCCAACGGGCATACTACTTAGACAGATGGATCCAAGTCATGTAGCAATGATTGATTTCGAGTGGCCAAGTACCGTATTTGACGAATATGAGTGTGAAAAAGAGTTCAAGTTAAGTGTCAACATCACTGAGATGCTTAAACTTCTGAGACGTGTGAGTAGTGATGAGTCTATCGAACTCAGCCTCGATAAAGATACGGGCAGATTAAGTATTAATCTGAAAGGGAGACATGTGAGGACCTTCAAGATACCAACCTTAGAGCCGATAGGTGAGGAGATCCCAACTCCAAAAGTCACCTTCAAAGCTAAAATTCGGATGACCACAAGCAGTCTTAAAGACGCCATTGACGACGCTTCCATCGTAAGCGATCATGTAAGATTCGAAGCGACCACTGAGAACTTATTGATGAAGGGAAATGGAATTATGGGGAGCGTCTCAGTGGAGATAGGAAAAGAGAGCGAATCTGTATTGAGTTTAGAGATTTCAGAGACCTCAAAAGCAATGTTTAGCCTCAACTACCTTTCCGATATTGTAAAAGCAGCTTCAGCGGTTTCTGAAGTTGTAACCATTGAGTTCTCAACCGATATGCCAATAAGACTCAACTTTGAGATGCAGCAGGAAGGGAAGCTTCAATACTATTTAGCCCCGAGAATTGAAGACTAATATCTAATAATGTCCGAAAACAATTTTGCCTGAAATTAAGCATTTATTTATCTCGATTTTTAGAGATTACTTATTAATAATATTTCAGTACTTAGAACTAGTTTTTTTGAATCCTAAATCTCTTTTTAACCCAAAACTCCTTTTAGTATCGATCAGTCTATTTTTTTTGAATAAGAGAGATGCTGATATCCATAGCTGATTATGCTAAATATCCTTTTACAATCGAAGCTGCTGAATTTGTCAAGCAATGGGACATAAACATCGGAGACTTTTCAGGGCCTTATTCTACAGTATTAGATAGAGCTGAAAAGCGGATTAAGGAAGCCTTGATTGAAGGAGTAGTGTCCTGGATTGATAGACCTGAATATGAGGTAGAGATTCTATCCCATCCAACAGCTGTCCTGCTTGTATCAGCAATAAATGATTCTTATTTAAAAAGGCGGTTTGCTCTTTCTGAAGCTAGAAGGGCTTATCTTCTATTGAATGACGAGAATGATGATGAGAAGATTGTAAATATTATTAATAATTCGTTCAAGTGGAAAGTTAGAAAGATCGATTCTAAATCGGATTTTAGATACTTTGATTTCACCGTTTCTTTTACCGATTATCTTAAACACGCTCCAAAATTTCATGCTGAAGAATGGAAATTAGTTAACAGGATGATATCTAATGGAAATGTTTTCCTAAAAAGGAACGATCTTATTAGATTGATGGAGGAAGAAGTGCGCGAACACATCGAGAAGAGAATCGATCAAAGTCCGAAAGTAGATCTACCTAAAATTTTTGATGAAAGGCTGGATAGTATAAACAGTCTTTTAAACAAATTCAAAGAGAAATTTATTTCTCAGGAAAGAAATTTAGGAGTAGTTCCTAAAGCATTTCCTCCATGTATTAGAATATTATACAGTAAATTATTGGCTAAGCATCATTTGTCTCACATGGGCAGATTCACTGTCACCTCGTTCTTGTTAAATATTGGAATGCAATCTGAGGAACTAATCAAACTCTATCTATTACTTAGTGACTTCAATGAGAGACTTACTCGGTATCAGGTAATGCATATTGCAGGTGAGAAGGGATCTAAAACCAAGTACACCCCACCTACATGCAGCACGCTTAGGACACATGGTTTGTGTAACGAGAAGGATGAAATTTGTGATTTGATCAATCACCCTCTTGCATACTACCGAAGGATGTTACCAAGATTAAGATCTAAAGAGGAAGTGGAAAATGAGTAAGATCAGCTCAGAGATCTTTTTAAAAAATAAATTTGCCGAGTATTATAGATCACGTTCAGATAACATCCAGTCACCACCTAAGTGTATTAAGAGAGAGTTTGGTTTTATACCATTCAAAGAACAAATTATGTTAAGGCATAGAGGATTCTCATCGGTTCAGCAACTTGTAGAGGATATACGGGATATTGCTCCCGCTCATGCTTATTACTCCTCTGCATATTATGAACGACCTCAAGAAGAGATGGATAAGAAAGGATGGCTTGGTGCAGACCTCATTTTCGATATAGATGCTGATCATTTACCAAATGTCTGTGGGTTGGAACATAGATATTGGATATGTAGTACTTGTGGAAGTGTCAGTATGAAGAAAAAACCCGAACAATGTCAACATTGTGGAGGTACAAAGTTTCAGGAGGAAACATGGATTTGTGAAATCTGTTTGGAAGCAGCGAAGCATGAGACCCTTAAATTAATTGACTTTTTGACTAATGACTTTGGTTTTGACACGTCGAACTTAGAACTCTGTTTTTCTGGTCACAGAGGATATCATGTACATGTTGAAGAAGAAAATACTTCTCAGTTAGATCAGTCAGCTAGAAGAGAGATTGTAGATTATCTCTATGGAACTGGCATTAATCTCGAACATTATGATTTTGTTTCAATGAGTCTGAAATCTTTGAGCTGGAAAGGCAGACTGAGCAGAAGTTTATACAACATCTTGAATACGCCTTCAGAACATTTGATATTGGATGGAGAAGTCGAAAGTGCTTTCAAACGATTGGTAGTGCATAGGAAATCGATAATACAAAATTTAGAAAGAGGTTCGCAACTGAATACTCCTAAAGGTATTGGAAAAAAAACTTTGAAGATTATAATTAAAGCCTTAATAAACAATGAAACTTCAAAGGTTGATAGTGTTGTTACTACAGACATTCACAGATTAACTAGGCTAGTAGGTACTCTCCATGGTAAAACCGGATTGATCGCGTTAGGAGTTTCCGTTGACCATCTTGAAGATTTTTTTCCTCTTAGAGATGCTGTTGCTTTTAGGGAAGGAAGTGTAAAGGTGAATGTTCATGATGTTGAGAGATTCAAGATCGGTGAAAGCGAGTATGGACCTTTTAAAAACAGTGTTGTTGAACTTCCCACAGCTGCGGCGATATTATTGCTTTGTAAAAGGGTGGCAAAGCTCGCTTAATTGTGGAAGCCTTCACTTATTTTTTCCGTGTGGCTCTCAAAACGGTTAAGATCTCAAAATTTAGCTTCTTCTCTTCTAAAAATTCGATATGAAATCCCTGTTTCTGTATTTTTTTATTCGTCTCATTCTTGTTAGAGAGGGAAGATTGAATCATCAAGACGCTACCATTTTTATTTAGGAAGCATTGAAACTCTTTTAGAAATCGATCAATTATCTCTCTTCCGTTTACTCCCCCACTCCAAGCTTTTTCAAGCCACACTTTTCCATCCTCCTCTTTAACGGGTAGATTTGGAGGATTGAAAATTATCAAGTCAAATAACTCATTAGCGTTTATTGACTTGAATAAATCTCCCTGACGTACCTCGATTTTCTCGTTCAATCCGTTAATTTTGATATTTAGAGCGGCACATCTTAGAGCATGAGGGTTAATGTCTGTTGCTATAACTTTTTTAGCGTGTTCGGACGCGAGTATTGCTAATATTCCACTTCCTGTACCCATATCTAAAACAACGTCGTTAGTATTTGGTTTGACGTATTTGGCTAGTAAGTATGTATCGTCTGATGGAACGTAAACCTCGGGAAATACATAGATGGGTCGGTCATTGTATGTGAGTTTCTTGCTCCTTATGAAGATTCTATATAATTGATTTACTAGTACAATTAATTCTTCCAAGTTCATTTTTCGAGATCTTTTCTCAGTGTTAGTAAGTTCTTCAATAAACACTTTGATGTGCTTCTTTTGGATTCCTGTCTTGGAAACTAAGTAGTCAGTTAGAGCGTTTTTCATCTTCTTATTTCTATTTTTGAACAGATGTTTAATCAGCTCTTGAAATAAAACTTGATCCGAGAGTTTGTATTTTGACTTCACTGTCTTGATCCTTAAAACAACGGATTCAACTTTAGACTGTGGAAAAAACGCTTTTTCTGAGACCGTTTCCACGATTTCAACATCAGATACGAGTTTTGCAGCTACACTAAGCCATCCATACTCCTTACTTCCAGGCACAGCCATCAACTTTTCAGCGAATTCTCGCTGAACAGTCATGACAACCAATTTTTCCGCCTTCTTTAATATTTTGACCAAGAGTTTTGATGATATTGAATAGGGAGGGTTGGACACGATCTTGTCGTATTTGGGAAGGGAGATGTCGAGTATGTTTTCTTCAATTATCTCAACATTATCTTTATCCTTAAATCTTTCAATGAGTAAACGAGTTAAGCGTGGATCCACCTCGACGGCTATTACTTTATTTGCTCTCTTTGAAAGGAGATGTGTTAAACTTCCTAGTCCTGAACCTATTTCGAGGACAGTGTCTGAAGTGTCGACTTTAGCCTGCTCAATCATCCGATTCATGAGGTAGAGGTCAACGCAAAAATTTTGACCTAAATGCTGACTTGGAATTATGTCATGTGATTTAAGCAGATATTTTGTCTCTTCCAATAACGACATTAAAAATTCGCCATATGATTTAGACTGGTCTTGTGAATATTCTGTACTTCGCGTCTTCTGCTAGTTCTTCAACTATTCTCCTAGCCACTAATTTTGTAGGGTCTGGTACACCGGTTCTCTTCTGAAGTTCCTCATAACTTTCAAAAACCTTCTTTTCTCTTGCATTTAAGATTTCGATCATGTACCTCTTGCCAATGCCTGGTAAAAGTTCAAGTGCGTGCATTCTTGGTGTGAGAGGATGAGCATTGTTAAAGAAAGATACAAATCTGTCTTCATAATCTTTGACTATCTCCTCAACAACGGATAGGAGTTCCACCTTTGAAGCTGAGGTAAGATCACTGTATGATACTCTTCCAAGTATGTGACGGACCTTCTCCCTTTGATGGTCTTTACCAACATACACGCGCTCATGAGGCTTCAACATTATCCGATATCTCGCGACAGCTTCTAGTAAGGTAAAATATGTTTCTCCTATCAATTGAAGCATGGGCTCCGCTCTGTAAGTGGATCTGCCAAATTCCGGTTTTCCACCTGGTAGAAAGTCAAGAACTCGAGTGAATTCCTCAAATCTCCTATCAAAGTACATGTCTCTACTCATAGAGTCTATCCCATTCCTCTTTTACCCTTTTTCAAAACGTAGAAGAACCATCTCCTCCAATCACGGACGAAGATTATGTTTTAATTAGCATGACAGCTTGATATTCTAGAAGCAGATTTGCTTTTGGTTTCGCATTCAAGCTGTTTTCCCCGCACTTTTTTTATATGCATCTTTAAAAAGGGTTTTATGTGTATTATATTTGTAACTCTTTTAAGTCCCTTTTTTACCGTAAAATCCTATTAGAGAATGCGATTTTATAAATTTCTGGCAGTATAATAATGGATTTTCCCTTTTTTATCAACGTTAACTTTGCCGTCTTCAACGAGTTTCTCAACGTGGGCATAACCCTCTCTAAGAGCTAGAGTCAAGTGGCGCGTAGAAAGATATCCCCAATAATCGGTTACTAACTCATAGAGTGTGCTCTTCTCTCCCCCTCTTATTAGGCGTAAGAATGCTTCTTCTCTTCGCATGTGATGACTGATCAATTCAAGCATTCTAGCCTTAGGCCTTTTTATTATTGGTTCATGTCCAGCAGCAATCAAGTTAGCATCGTATTTGAGAGTCTTCCTTAAAGAATCGGTGAAATGCCTTAGTTTATCGATGTTTGGAGTTGTGTGCAGGAGAATGTGGTCTCCAGAGAAGAGAATCCTGCGATTATGGTCATATAGACATATGTGACCTTGAGAATGACCAGGCGTATGCACAACTTCAAGCTGTGTTGATCCTATGTTCAATACGCTTCCATCCTCTAGTGATCTGTTGATTGAAACATCAACTCTCGCTGGTTCTGCTTCCATACGCATCCTCATAACATTTCGTTCTACATGTTTTGGTATGCCAGACGCGTTTACAAGATCTTGGAGGTCCCTCAATCCTTTTTCCCATGCCTTCTTAGGATTCAAAATGATCTCCGCCTCAAGAGGATGGGCGGCTATCTGAGCCCCCGAACTCTTTTGTAGACCCTCATTTCCCCCCGCATGGTCATGGTGTGAGTGGGTATTGACGATCAATGCCAGGTCCTCAATGTCATAATTCATGCTTCTCAGAGTTTGATGTATTTGTTTGAGTGAAGCTTCATCTCTATAACCCGCATCTATTAGAGTCGGTTGTTCATCCTCAATAAAGTAAAGATTGACTGTACGGTGGCGATGTGAAGGCGCAGCTTGTATTAAATGTACACCTTCTTTGATCTGCATGGTTTTCCCGCTCAATAATAATTCAACTAATTTTAAGAGAGTTGTTTAGACTATTCTCTGACTTAAGTAATTTGAAAAAAAATTAAAACAAGAATTTAAAAAAGGATAAGATTTGTAATCATTCACAACTTGTAAATTGGTTTTTTATTAGTATCTTCTTCGTCGGTCTCTTCCTCCGCTGCCTCTTCTTCCCCCGTAGTCACGATAGCCGCCCGATCTCTCTCGTTGATATGGTCTATATCGCCTTTCTTGCTCATAGTGAGCGTCAGACACATTGTTTTCAGTGTTTACCTCTTCTATCTCAGATTCTTCGAGCTTTGTGTAACTTCCGTATCTGCCAACGTTGAGCCTCATATTGCCTCTGAAGAGCTTTACGTATCCATTCTGAATCTGTATCGTGTCTCCTTCTTCTAGATCATCAATAACCTCATTCCAGGCAGACATCACAATTGAACCAGTTCCATCTCCTACGAGAATATCACTAACTCGGTTCGTCTTCATGTCCCTAGTTGAAGTGACTTCACGAACCTCTCCTTTTGAATCTACCTTTACAACTATATTTACTCGTCGAGAATTAGGAGTTAAATCCTCAACATTTACAAATTCTAATTCTTCTTCGGTCTCGCTTGTAGACATATTAAACACTTCTGTGATCGCCATTCTATCTATACGGTTGATAAACATTATGTTTTTTAGGGTAAAATCATTGCGAGTTCATCTTTCGAAGAGAAGTTATTCTGGTTTTTAACATCGTCTCATGTGAAAGCTTGCTATCTAATGATTAATGGCCTCTCATTGCAGTCTCTGTTTGCCAGTTAATTTGCTTATTTCAATCGCTATAACTAACGTGTTTTCAAGCATCGCGTTAGCGAAAGAATCAGGCTTAAAACCATAGTACTTCTGAACGAGGCTGCTCAACCCCTTCATTTTTTCCGATTTTTCATTAACAATGGTAGCCTTTCCGTAAGCTATTACGCTCTTATATAAAGGGGCATAAGAGCAGTCTTCTTCCCCTTCTGTAAAGCCAAATAGTTCGTCAACTTCGAAGCAAACCTTATCATTTTTTCTTAAGAAGGCGATCTTCTGTCCATCTTTAGAAGAATGAAAGTATACTTTTCCTTCTAGGTACAGATAGTTCAATGGAACGACGTATGGATGATCATTGCGTGTTAAAGCTAATCTGCCAACCATTTGCTCTTCAAGAAATTTTTCTGCTTCATTAAGACTCATGGCTCTGTCTTTTCTTCTAAGGTCACTGTATATTGAGCGATCAATCACGTGTTATTCTCACCTTATAGAAGAATATGTGATTCCTAAGTAGATGTCTTTTTTAGGATTTCATTCACTTCTTCATCGTTAACTTGTGGGAAGTTTCGATAAAATTGACCTATAGCGTAGAAATGCTCTGGACTCAATAAACAGATGAACTCATTGAAACCGACTCCAAGTTCAAATTCAATTCCACTCGGAGCCACTGGAACAGCTACAATGATTGATTTAGGACGCATTCTCCTGACTGTCATGATAGCTGCTTTCATAGTTGAGCCAGTAGCAACCCCGTCATCCGTTAATATCAAAACTTTCCCTTTCACTGGGATGTGGGGCTTCCAGGATCGGTATATTTTCGCCCTTCTACTTATTTCCTCACTCTGCTTTTTTCTCTCTGCTTCAATATACTCTTCTCTAACGTTCAGGCGGTCAACCAGCTTCCTATCCACGATGACTTCTCCATCTTCAGTCACCGCACCTATGGCAAGCTCAGGGTTCAAAGGCGCTCTGATCTTCCTTGGAATCACGATATCAAGAGGGGCACCCAACATCAAGGCGATCTGGTACCCCACTATGACCCCTCCTCGAGGTATAGCTATCACCACAACTTGTGATCCTTTACGGTCAATCAATCGTGCTCCCAATTTTTGACCAGCTTCTACTCGGTCTTTGAACACGTTTAATCAACAACTCCAAATGCTACATGCAGTTAAGTGTAAATATTGGTCTCGATGGCATCTTTAAAGCTGAACGGGTCTTTAGGAGTTATTATATAACTTCTCTTCTGCGTCCTTATTAGAAGACCATCCTTAAAATTGGTTATGGCTAGAAAAGCCCCTCCAAGACCGGGGATATTATAATATCCTCCATGAAAGCTTGCGCCAAACAGTTTGATGCCTAAAGGTATCAACGTCTTTTCAACAGACTGGATCTCTTCTACAGGTATTCTCTTTTCTCCCCCGATCAGTTTAGTGGTTTCTATATGAAGTTCTCTTTCAGTAAGAATGTATCTTGTTTTATGGAGCGATCTCAATATCAGAAGTATGATTGTCTCTACACCGGCAGTGCCGATTAAGGATACGATTCCTACTGAACCCATGGGTGTGAGAAGGCTTGCATAAGCAAAGAACATCATGAGCGTCGCAATAAACATCACTAGAACCTGATAACACCATTTTATGGAGGTTGAAACCTCAGGCTTGTTGATAATTCTCAACCAACTCAACAAGTATCATAATACTCTCCTCTCAATTAAGACTTTGTGCTTAGAGTCAGCTAGCTAAACCACTGATAACGAGACTCTAAGTAGGATCTTGATTATTCGACACTTATTTTTCAGTAAATCATTAAAATCGTCATAATACTAATCATCAAACCAGTTTTTTTCTACCTTAAAACTATTTTTTTCTGTTAAGTTGGCTCGTTTTATAGATCAAAGTTATAAAAAATTTGGAAGTTTCTCTCGATAAAATTAATGGCGGGCTCGGAGGTATTTGCTCAGAAACTTAATCCAAAAGGATTTGAATAGAGATAAGAATGAGCTTTTTTGGATGTGGGGATAGGAAGTCAGTACCTGTTTACCAGGAAAAATTGTTTTCAGAGAGTGAAGGTGGGGAGGATTCATCTCAATATAAGGTGGGGGGGAGTCGAACCCACATATTAGGGGTGACATCTCTATTTACCCCATGTTCAGTTCTAACCTTCAGGAAAAGATTGAAGATCATTTGATTTTAAATGGGATATTTTCTTGAATAAATTATTAACTTGGGTAAATAATTTCCAAGATAGCTAGCTTTGCCAGGATCAGGTTCATTATTCAGCAGAAAATAAAAATAGATTCAATGGTTGTAAATAATCTAATGGGTACAATATGAAAATGGTGATAGGATCATGGTGAAGAACAACAAGTCCCACATAATAGATTTAGGTTTCCTCGTAGGCGTAAACCTGTTCGATGTCTTAACTACCATAAGCTAGCAAGCTGCCTAAAAATGTCTTGAGTTTTTATTGTCTTGTCTCGGATTGAACCCATCAGGAATGAAGGGTTTCTGAAGAAGATTTTTGAGTTTTGTGATAAACTAAGTTTTAAGTCTTCTATTGCACGAACAATGTACGGAAGCGCTACCATCTTCCTTGTGGCCATAATTCTCATTCCACCTACCGTTGGCGTCACCTTAAAATGGGATTTGCTTGATGAAACATTAAGAAACCCAACTCTCGTATCCAGAGCTCAGTCAGCCATCCTTTCATCTTTCGCCATCGCCTTTATCGTAGCATTCTTAGACTTACTAGCGGGTCTACCCACTGCTTGGCTTATTGTACGAAAGAAATCGAAGTGGATAAACCTCGTTGACACTTTAATAGACATACCATTCATTATTCCAACCGTTGCTCTAGGATTCTCAACTCTGACGTTTTGGAGTTTACCTGAAGGAATATCCAGTCTCTTCAAAGTCGAGAGTTTAGTATCACCAGGAGCAAGATTAATAATTCTCCTTCACTTTGCATTCTCATATCCCATTATCGTAAGAGTCTTGGTGGGTGAACTTCAGGGATATGATCAAACACATGAGATCGTTGCGAGAACACTTGGAGCTTCTACTTTTACATCAGTTAGGACAGTTACGCTACCAATCTTAAAACCTGCTTTGATTTCAGCTTATCTTCTCGCTTTTTGTAGAAGCCTTTCCGAGACAGGTGCAACAGTGATTGTAGCAGGAGTTTTTGAAAATGGACCAGTCTTTATTCAAAATGCACGTGTAGCAAATCAAGAGGGACCTATGGTTTTAGTGAGCTTGGTGCTTATAGCGAGCGCTTGTGCGATATTTGCCATCATTAGTTTCTTAGGACCTAAGCTTAAGTTTCCGATAAAGAAAGTCTGGCCAAGATTTGAGAAGAGTCTCAGTAGTTCACGACCAGTTCGTATCAGAAACATATTGTCACTTATTTTTTTTGGCTTTTTTGTAGCAGTACCTTCTCTTTTCATCGCTCTTCCAGCAATTCTAGCCTTCTTTGATGGAACCATTATTGATGCCATCAGGGGTATTGGCGTTTGGAGTGATTTTTGGATGAGTCTCGTTATGTCTTATGCTATTGGACTTGCCGCCACTTTGATGAACATTATTATCGGTTTCCCTATGGCTATTGTTATAGCAAGAAGAAAGTTGGGGCATCGCATAACTGCGATTCTTGATGCGTTAATAAATATTCCAATCATCATTCCGTCAATTGCATTGGGTGTGTCTCTGAACGTTTTCTGGACATCCTTTGGTAGCGTTCCTGAGATATTGGTTCTTATACTTGTCCATACAACTATAACTTATCCATATTTCACTCGAGTAATAGCCGCATCCATTGAGAGTATCCCTGAGGAACTTGAGGACGTGGCACGAACTTTAGGAGCTAGTCCGTTTGAGGTTTTTCGTAAGATCATTTTTCCTCTTACAAAATATTCTTTTCTTTCCGGAGCCATTATGGTGCTTACTCGTAGTGTCGATGAAACTGGTGCGACTCTAGCTGTAGTTAAGCAGATCACTACAGTGCCTGTCCTCTTGGTTAACTGGATAACGAATCCCCAGAAATACAGTTCATCAACTGTTGGTCTGGGTATTTTCTTTCTAGTTCTCACCGCCTTCGTTTCCCTTATTTCTTTCAGAATAGTCTTTCGGAGGAGGGAGTGATATGCCCGATGTGCTCTTAAGTGGTGTCTCTAAAAACTATGGAAGCATTGAGGCCATCGATCGTGTTGATTTGAATGTAAAGGATAAAGAGTATTTTTGTGTTCTAGGACCAACAGGGAGCGGTAAGACGACTTTACTACGTTTAATATCAGGTCTAATCAACCCAGATAAAGGCGAAATTACTTTTAATGGCAAATTGGTGAATCGCCTCAAACCACAAGAACGTAATATTGCATACTTGCCTCAACACTATGTTCTTTTTCCTCACATGACAGTGATACAAAATGTGATGTTTGGTCCTCTATCAAAAGGCTTGATTGCAGAGGAAGCAGTTGAACGGGCTCACAAAGTACTTGAGATGGTCAATCTTGACCATAGATCGACTGCTTATCCTCACGAGTTGAGCGGTGGAATGCAACAGAGAGTCGCTCTTGCTCGAGCACTGGCCTTAGATGCTAAGCTCCTCCTTCTTGATGAACCAATAGGAGCTTTAGATGCAAGACTTCGCCAAGAGCTTCGGTACAAGTTGAAGAGTCTAGCAAAGAGGTTAAACTTGACAGTAATCCATGTTACACATGATCAGAAAGAAACAATGATTGTTGCTGATAGAATCGTTGTTCTTCGAGAAGGAAGAGTCGAGCAAATAGGTTCTCCTTACCATATCTATCTGCAACCAGCTAATCTTTTCGTGTCTAACTTCGTTGGTGAAACCAACTTTCTTGAAGGGACAATAGAGAATGTTGACTCTAAAGGATCTTATGTGAAACTGCAAGACGGATGTAAAGTCAGAGTATCCGATACGAGTTACCTCCCAGATGAGCGAGTGATTTTAGCGATTAAACAAGAATGTGTTAAATTTGAGACGAACGATTCAAATGAAGTCAATTCTATTTCAGGAAAAGTTAAGGCTATTCGTTTCCTTGGTAATTTCTTAAAGATCGAGATACAAAGCGTCAATAAATCCATTTTAAATTCCAAGATACCCATAACCTATGCCAGCGATCTTCCCAGACTTGATCAAACGGTTTCGGTTACGTTTCGACCAATGGATGTATCTGTCTTCCCAAGTCCACCGAGAGGTCTTAATCAAGAAATTGAGGTGACATAAGTGACAGAAGTAAAAGTAGTGAACCTTACAAAACGGTTTGGAGAAATTGTGGCTTTAGATAAAGTAAGCTTTGAGATTAAGGATAAAGAATACTTAACAGTTATTGGTCCAAGTGGGTGCGGTAAAACCACATTATTAAAGTGCTTAGCAGGAATTCACAGCCCTACAGAGGGTGAAATATATTTTAACAGAAGACTCATGAATGATGTACCTATTGAAGAAAGAAAAATTGGATACGTATTCCAAGAGGTCGCACTTTTCCCACATATGAACGTGTGGGATAATATAACGTATGGGCCTAGGGTTAAAGACTTGCCTAGTGATATGACAGTAAAAATAGGTCAGAATTTCTTAAAAATGATAAGACTAGGTATTCGTAGTAACTCATTTCCTAAAGATTTGAGTGGTGGTGCAAGGCAAAAGACAGGTTTAGCAAGGGCCTTAGCTTCAAGTGCAGATCTACTACTGCTTGACGAGCCCCTGGGCTCATTGGATGTGAAATCTCGTACAGATTTGCGATACGAGATTCGAGATCTCGTTAAAGACCTAGGACTCACAGCAATTCATATAACACATGACCAAGAAGAAGCCATGTCCATTGGTGATAGAGTTGTTGTTTTGAAGGCGGGAAGGCTTTTAGATGTCGAAAGTCCGTATGAATTGTATTCAAACCCAAAAACTCTTTTCATGAGTAACTTTGTTGGAGATGCAAATTTTCTTGAAGGCAGAGTTGTGAAAGTATTGAAGAACTCATCTTTTGTTGACTCACGGGGCCTTCTATTAGAGTCTAATGATTCATCGAGAGCCGAGGGAGATAGAGTTGTAGCTATGATACGACCTGAATACGTTTCTGTCACTAACAATGACAATACAAAGGAAGGCATTCCTGCTTTCGTTGAAAATTTTGATTTTGAAGGAGCGACTATTCGTTATGAAGTAATAATAAAAAACAGTAGACAATTCATTGTTCGACTTCCTTACACTTCAAGCATCGAAACATTTGATGTTGGAGAAAAGGTGATACTTAATTTTACACCAAAAAACACTCGTCTATATTCATATCCTGAGGTAGGTTTACGGAGAGAATTAGCACTTGAGTAATTTATACGAAGTTAAAAAATAAATGGTTTTTATGTATTATCACCCGGGGTACATAGGTTCAAATCTCGCTTGGGATTTGTGCAGAAACTTAATCCATTCAGATTTGAAAAGAATAAATTGTATATGAGAATGATTAACTTGAAAACTTCACAGCTGAAAACCAATTTTAGAAAGAGATGTTTAATATAGCTCTAGTCCAAGTTAAATAAAATTCAATTTCACATTACTATTAGAAAGGAGGGCCTATCAAAATGAGTGAATGGAAAAAACTCAGTAAAAATGAGGAAGATAAAGCCCTGGAAATCCACGAGAAGGCTATCGTTATAGATTCATCTATATGTCCAAAACAAGGAGACGATAGTTTCTTTAATAGAGCTAAGAAAGGTGGAGTAAATGCGGTAAACTCAACAATGATCTATCCTATTGATGATTTTCGCAGGTCGATGGAACGGATAGCACATCAATATATGTGGTTGAACACGTACAAGGACAGAGGCTTCGTTGCAACCACAACACAAGACATTGAGAGAGCTAAAAAAGAAGGGAAGGTTGCCATCATCTTTGGTCCTCAACACACAGACATGATAGAGAACAAGCTGTACCTTCTTGAAGTGTTTCATAAGCTTGGAGTAAGGATAATTCAGTTAACCTACAACGAGAACAATCTCGTTGGTGCTGGGTGTGTGGAGAAGGTTGATCCTGGTCTAAGCATGTTTGGTTACGCTGTCGTTGAAGAGATGAACAGACTGGGCATCTTAATTGACTTGTCTCACTGTGGTGTTAACACTACCAACGATACTATTGAAGCATCTAAGGATCCTGTTGTGTTTACGCACACTGGTCCTAGAGATCGCTTTGAGCACTTCAGGAACAAGTATGATTCTCAGATAAAGGCTGT
>Ga0209635_10000454_pt1 | contig 27801 bp, 30 predicted proteins | sample DeeMarSWOR230_32_FD_187463 | JGI IMG/M metagenome (GOLD analysis project Ga0209635, IMG submission 187463) | Marine sediment microbial communities from White Oak River estuary, North Carolina - WOR-2-30_32 (SPAdes) (version 2) | ecosystem: Environmental > Aquatic > Marine > Intertidal zone >...
ATTCCAACACTCCCAAGTTGACACGCTGCTTTCGTATCTCTGCCTCATCTACTTTGAGCAAGTTGGCTAAATATTTATCAGAAAAACCATCTTTCTTAGCCTGCACAAGTAAATCATCTGGTAGTTTTCTGTTTTTATAACTAATGATTATCTCTTCTTCTTCCACTAGTTCTTTCATTTGCTGAATAAACCAAGGCTTGATAGAAGTTCTCTGATATAGGTCTTGGATTTTTGCACCTTTGCGAAGGGCTTCATACATAATAAATTGCCGTTCGCTAGTAGGATAACTAAGCATTTTCATTAATTCTTCTAGTGATTTTTCATGAAAGTCTTGTGCAAATCCTAGTCCAAAGCGTCTTATCTCCAAAGAACGGATAGCTTTCTGGAAAGCTTCCTTATAATTTTTTCCAATGCTCATAACCTCGCCTACAGCACGCATTTGGGTACCAAGCCTATCCTCTGCATCTCGGAATTTCTCGAAAGCCCAACGGGCAAACTTAACCACTATGTAATCGCCAGAAGGACTATATTTTTCAAGGGTACCCTCTCGCCAGTACGGCAACTCATCCAAAGTCATGCCCACAGCTAGTTTGGCTGAGATCAGGGCAATAGGAAAACCAGTTGCTTTCGAAGCCAGAGCAGAAGAACGCGAAGTACGCGGATTAATCTCAATTATTACTACTCGTCCAGTTTTAGGATTATGAGCAAATTGTATGTTAGTTCCACCGATAATTCTGAGTTTTTCTACAACCTTGTAAGCATATTCTTGCAGGAGTCTTTGCAGTGATTCACTAATCGTAAGCATAGGAGCAGTACAGTAAGAATCGCCAGTATGAACTCCCATAGCATCTACATTTTCAATAAAACAAACAGTAATAATCTGGTTCTTGGAATCCCGGATAATTTCTAGTTCCAGTTCCTCCCAACCCTCTACTGATTCTTCAATTAATACCTGACCAACCAGGCTAGCAGAAATACCACGACTAGCAATTACTTGCAACTCTTCGACATTATATACTAAACCTCCACCCGTACCACCAAGCGTAAAAGCTGGACGAATAATTACAGGATAGCCAAGTTCTGAAGCAATCAATTGAGCATCCTCAACACTGTAAGCTACTTTACTCTTGGGAACATCGATGCCTAGCTGCTTCATAGTTTTTTTGAAAGCCAAACGATCTTCACCACGGCGGATAGCTTCTAAGTCTACACCGATAACTTTTACATCATATTTGTCTAAGGCACCACAATTTGATAGACTCGAACTAAGATTAAGTCCAGTCTGTCCCCCCAAATTGGGTAGCAAAGCGTCCGGTCGCTCTTTTTCTAAAATTTTAATCATTGTCTCAAGATTGAGAGGCTCGATGTAAGTAACGTCTGCCATATCTGGATCAGTCATTATTGTTGCTGGATTTGAGTTAACTAACACAATCTGATATCCTAATGATTTCAAGGCTTTGCAGGCTTGGGTTCCAGAATAATCAAACTCACAAGCTTGTCCAACTACGATTGGTCCAGAACCAATAATCATAATCTTCTTAATGTCCCTACGTAAAGGCATAATCATCTCCACATTAGATTATTTTAATCTCAAACAATTCCAACTTATTGTTTATCACAGATAAACAACACAAACATTAATTTTTTGTCATCTGAACTGCAAACCGTTTTACAGAGAAAATAATCATTAGAAGAGTCACAACTTTTTTTAAAAAAAAATAGTGAACCATTTAGAATTTGAACCTTAATCTTATAGAGATATCACTCGAAAATCCATACTTTTGGAAATATAGGAATATAACTATTTTTTTAAAATCAAAATTAATCAATCAAACTTATTTAATTTTGAGTATGTATATTATTCTTAGCAAAATCATCAAGAAAGAAAAAAAGAAAGAAGAAGTTAACCCAAGATAGTCTTCAAATCTTCTTCTGGTGTTTTTATCGGCATGATATTGAAGCTATCAACTAAAACTTTAAGCACGTTTGGTGTAATGAATGCTGGTAGGCTGGGTCCCAATCGAATATTTTTAATACCTAGGTGTAAAAGTGATAACAATATTGCAACTGCTTTTTGCTCATACCATGATAAAATTAGGGATAATGGCAACTCGTTTATTTCTAGCTTAAAGGCATCTGACAGGGCTTGGGCAATCTTTAAAGCTGAGTATGCATCATTGCACTGTCCAACATCTAAGAGTCTTGGTATACCATCGATTGAACCTAAGTCCTTATCAAAGAATCTAAACTTTCCACATGCTAAAGTAAGAATCACAGTATCTTTTGGTGCCTTCTCAACAAATTCTGTATAGTAATTGCGTCCAGGTTTAGCACCATCACAGCCACCGACCAAGAAGAAGTGTCGTATGTGTCCTCTCTGAACAGCCTCAACTACTGCACCAGCCACTGACAATACAGCATCCCTAGCAAATCCAACCATTACAGTTTTACCAAGTTTATCTTCAGCAAATCCAGGAAGTTCTAAAGCTTTATCAATAACAGGCTTAAAGTTACCTCCTGAGATATGGGGCACTCCTGACCAACCCACTGGCCCCGAAGTAAATATGTTTTCTTTGTAATATTCTAAAGGTTTTTGTATACAGTTAGTAGTCATCAGAATAGACCCTGGAAACGAAGAAAATTCACGTTGCTGATTTTGCCATGCTGTTCCATAATGACCAAAGAAATGCTCATACTTCTTTAGCTTTGGATACCCGTGAGCAGATAACATTTCACCGTGTGTGTAAACATTAATACCTTTGCCTTTGGTTTGTTCAAGAAGTTCTGCTAAATCTTTAAGATCGTGACCAGAAACCAGAATTGCTTTACCTTTCTTAACACCAAGTGGCACTTTAGTTGGTTTTGGATGACCAAATACTTCAGTATTTCCAGCATCCAACAAGTCCATTGCACGAATATTAATCTCACCACATTTCAAGACTAAACCAATAAGATCACTAACACCCAAAGATTTATCCATAGTTGCAGAAAGACCTTCATTGATGAAGTCGAAAACTCTATTATCCTTTTTTCCTAAAGTATATGCATGATAAGTGTATGCAGCCACCCCATATATTCCGTAAGTTAATATGGATTTGAGTGATTGGATGTCCTCGTTGAGATTTTCCTTTATTCTTAATCCAACATGCTTAGCTTGAGCCATTAAACCTTCATCAGTTGCTTCCAGACTCAAATTGATTGCACTGCAATCATAAGCAGCCCAATTGCACTCCTTAGTTAGCCTTGCTTTTTGCCCCAATAGATCGCGCAATTTAACAGTCTTTCTGATGTATTCAATAAGCGCCTTTTGATCAAAGTTGACGTTTGTTAAAAGAGTAAACAATGCTTCACAAGTGAAAACATTAGTTTTCTCTTCGCTTATTCCCATTTTTTTTGCTTCAACAGCTACTTTTGTTAAACCTTTTAGTGTATGTAACAATAAATCTTGAAGTGCAGCGACTTCAGGGGTTTTTCCACAAACACCTAAAATGGTGCATCCTTGTCCTTTGGCTGTTTGTTCGCATTGATAACAGAACATTTGTTTTTGACTCATAATTTATACCTAGTTCATGAATTTAGTAGGATAAACATATAGGTATTGTCCCGAATATTTAAGGGATTTACTTAGTAAGCTTTTAAAAAATGAAAAAGATTGATCAACGAATTAGGCTTTTCAGCAAGATTCAAGCTTTTCTATTAAAATGGTGCTCTATTAGTCTTCGCATACCGCGCCTAATAATCTCTGATAACGTGGAAGGGCTTATTCCCAACTTGGCAGCAAGTTCAGCTAACCTAATTTTCCTAGGATATTCAAAAAAGCCGCTTTTGTAAGCAATCCAGAAAATTTTCTCCTGCTTCACTGTTAAAAACTCTCTTTGCGATTCAAATTTTCGCATGCTAAATACTGTTACCTTAAATCCTGCCTTCTCCATTTTGGAAACGATTTTCTGATAAGCCTCAAAACTAGGCACCATAAAATTATACATAATTGTAGTACCTTCACTACTTTTTCCTGATACTAAAAAAGCATCATAAGATAATATAGAATTACAAACTTCACAACCTTTGCTCTCTAGCCAAACAGATTTTTTGGTGCCGCTTTTGCTGCTCAAGACAAGTTTTTTTAGCTCAAAGGATGGATTTTTAATCTGTTTTAAATCTTCAGGATCCAACTCAATAAGATGCTTAACCGAGTTTTTGATCGATCCTCTAACATCAACTACTTTGAGGTGCTTTAGTCCAAGAGATCTAAATTTCTTAACTATTGCACAATTTTGGTTTTCCACTTCCAAAACTACATGGAACGGATTTCGCCACAAATCTGTCATATCTATCAAACTTCGAGCTAACTATTGATGAAATATATTAAGAATATTTTGCAGCTAAACAATTACCATATTTGCCTCATAGATGACAAAAACTTTCACTAAGTTCTCTTCCCAATCTGATATCAAGACAAGATATTTATTGCACAAACTTTTTGTGTTTTTATACATTGCAGAAAATTCATTAATCGTAGTCTGCAAATAGGACAAATGTTTAAGAGAGAGTTAAACTTGGGCAAGCAACATCCTCGGATTATAAGAGAGAAAAAAACCATAGACAAGATGGTTCACATATATTGCAAATATCATCATAACATAAAAAGCAATCAATTATGTGATGAATGCAATGAGTTTTTAGAATATGCTTTCATTAGGTTGGACAAATGTCCATTCCAAGAAGAGAAATCGACCTGTGGAAAATGTGTAGTACACTGCTATCAACCTCAGATGAGAGAGAAAGCGAAGAAAATCATGCGGTATTCAGGTCCAAGAATGCTTTTGCACAGTCCTATTTTGGCTCTACATCACTTAATTGATGGACGCAAGAAACCTCAAACACTTAAAGAATTTAAGGAAAAAAAGTCCAAGAAATCCAGTTAGCAAGACAGCTTTTTCGAGGTTGATTCATTTATTTTTCTTCAACGCATTTTTGCTCTAAAGAAACAAAAGTGATACTCATTGAATATCAAACTTAAAGCATGGATAGTTTCATTAATTCTGCAGGGACAAGCAGAGGAAGCCCTTGAACTTCTCGCAAAGAATTACAAAGTGAATACTCCTAAGATTCAAGTAGGGTTGCCTAAAGGGCATAAAGCAAAAGCGTTTGGTTGCTATACAACCAAGAACGCTACGATATTTGTGCTTAACAGTGATATAATGGTTAATCCATTTGTTATTCTACATGAATTTTACCATCACATTCGCACTTCAATAGATAAGAAACATAAAGGTACAGAAAAAAAAGCTAATAGATTTGCTATAGAATTCATTGAAGCGTATAAGGCAATGTCTAATCCTCAAAACAACACGTAATACTCGTCTACTCATAGGATATCTTTAAACGCAGTTTTTCGCCGTTAGAATCATACACTGCTACGTCTTCTTTGCTGGAGAAAGGGACCCCCACTATCATTAATATTCGCCCAAAAAAATGATTTAAGTCCAGATTTGACGGATTTATATTCCCTGAAGGGTGCGAGTGAACCGTACCTACAACTGAAAAATCCATTGGTAGCATATGAAGGGGAATATTCGCGAAACCTTGTCCATAAGTAGCTAAAGGCGGAACAACAAGATCTGATATTTGAATCTCGTTTTTAATTTTTTTGCCCTGAAGAAGCAAAAAAGTTTCCTTCGGGTAAAGACAATTTGCCCCTTCAAAAATCGAATCTAGAAGTTCAGCACTTATACAAACAACAAGGTTTTTTTGCATATATACCACCTTTGATTCCTTGGTAATTACCTTTGCTAGTAAAACTTTCTGCAAGAGCTTAAAATAAAGAATATTTAATTTAAACATCGATTAGATAAAGAAAAAGGCTCAAAACAGCCATTAAAAGCTTTAGATAACATAGGCAAATTCCCACTTCCACTATCGAATATATAGACTAATTAAGCAAAAATTTATAAAACAAGTTCTCGAAAAGACACATGTCGGAAAAGACCTCTACTTGGTTTGTAAACTTCTTCAGGTTTTTTTGTGGGAAGTTTCCAAACTGTTCCGTTTATGGTTTTAGGATGGATATCGGGTAAATTCTGTTTTATGGCGTTGATTAGTTGAGAAGTTCGCATTCCTTGAGGGGCAGTTTTAAGAAGTTCAATCGCTTTTGTCTCAATCTTTTCTTGCTTTGTTGTCATAATTTGTGAATTACGAAATGTTACATTTAACTTTGATGCAAAAGGCGAGAGCTAGAATTTTTATTCCTTTCAGGGGGCAGATGTCACCCGCAAAACCTATTTTTTAGGGTTAAAATTTATTTTTCTCTCTCTTTCAACGCTTTAGATTTTAGAAAGAAAAACGAGAATAAGCCAAGAATAGGCAACCCATAGATGCCAAGCCCAAAAGAGAAAATTAAATCACTAGGATTATAGAAATAAGTGGTGAAAAAGTTCTGAATACCTATAATTCCATGGAGATAAGCTGCTATCCAAACGCTTTTTGATTTGAAAACTGCAAGTCCCAATATAATTGACATTAGAATAGCTCCAATCGTATAAACAATTATGCCTAAAACAAGATTATCTGAGTAAGGCCCTTCCAAAATTATCATTGGTATATGCCAAAGACTCCATACTAAACCAACCAAGAAAAAAGCTCTAAATTGACTGAATTGTATTGAAAGGTTGTCTTGAAGGAAAATTCTCCAACCATACTCCTCGCCAAAAAGCTGTGGAAACGAAAGAATAGGACCAAGGAAAATTGTAGCCAACCCCAACAATAAAGCTCCCAATTCCACAGGTTCATTTGGAGGGTTTCCAAGACCAAAAACCCAGTTCAATACTGTGCTAAGCAAGAAATAACCAACGAAAAATAAAGTAAATAACAGGTAATATCTTGGTCTTCCAAAAGATAGTTTATCAGCTTTGAGTTCTTTTCTAGAACCAGACTTGAGATTCCAAAAAAATACAAGAGCAATCCAGCCTATTATAAGAACAAGACCAGCCAAGTTAAGAAAGCTCAGGGCTAATATTGAACCAAGATTTTCAAAGGAATCCAGCTGAATAGAAGTCAGGTCAATAGGGTTAACCAACCACACTACAAATATCAAAACAAAAATAATCGATAAAACAAGAAAGTAATACAATAAAATTCTGGACTTTCTCTGATAAATTTTTGTTTTAAAGACAAATAGATTTAGAATTATAGCAGAAAATGCTGGAATAATCATCTGAACCCTTGTCGCTAATCTGAGTAATTCAATACTCTCTGAAATTATATCATAGTTCAACCACATAACAAAGTTGAGAAGGAAAGTTAAACTAAAAGTTAAAAAAAGAAAAGCGAGAGTTTGTTTTTTCAAAAAATTCGAAGTAATTATCTTATTTTTCAATTCTTTTTCAACTGATTTCTCAGCCAAAACAAACGCCACTATTCATACATATTAAAATTATATATTTTATTAACTATTACGAATCATATGAGATTTATATTTTTATATTTTGAATTATTTGAAATTATAAATTTTTAAAATTAATCTTAATTATTTTGGCACAAAATTTTCGACTAAGAAAATGATTTGGAAATTAAATTTTATTTCGCATACAAAAACATCCCCAAAACACAGTTTCCAAATTTCATTATAAATCGTTACATACAATTTCCTGTTTGAATCCAACAGCAAGATCAAATTTGTTTAATTCCAGATTTTTATCCCAGAAAGAGTGAAGATGTATGATACAAAACCAATTTTTTTCTACAAAAAATTTTATTCTTATCAAATATTTAATTGAGTTTTTACCAAGATTTTTAAACCATTCTTTCAATATTGGGAAAAGAGTAAGAATGCAATTTCTTGTTCGTGAAATGCTTATAGACGAAAAAGATGCAGTGAAAAAGTTCTTTGCAAGGAACTTGGGAATAGTAAACAGGATTGTTTTTGAACTCTCATTCGAAGAAGCACAAAAAAGCGCCAAAAACCAGAAGGGAGGCACATTAATTGCAGAACATAATAACGAAATTGTTGGAACTGTTTCAATAAAAATCCAACACATAAAAGGCGAACCTACAGGGTATATTGACGCCTTAGCAACAGATAAAAAATATCGCAGAAAAGGGATTGCTACATCATTAGTAGAGAATTCCATCTCTTGGCTTGAAAAAAAGGGCTGCAGAATTATTTATGCAACTGCTGATAGATATAATTCCTCGTCTTGGAACACTTTCATTCATAAAAGGTTTTCAGTCTATGAGATACCATGGCAACTTAAAGACTACGGATTAAACTTTATACGTTTGTGGTTCCAAGAATTCCATTTTCTTGGATTTGGAACCTTCTTCCTAAAAAAGGGTCCACAACTCAATAAAGATACTGAGGCGAGGGAGATTTGGCATCTTACAGGTGCGATTTTGGGTGTTTCTATTGCATGGTGGATACAGGCGTTAATTGGAGGAGCACCATTATTGCTGTTTCCCCTTTATTTTGTAGTCATCACTTTAAGCATTCTTAGCCATGAACTTTCACAAAGATTAGTTTGCAGGAAACTAGGATTAAAAGCAACTTTCAAGGTTTGGGGTTCAGGAATCTTGGTAAATTGGGTTTTTGCAATAATAGGTGGTTTCTTTCCAGCTTATGGCTCTACTTATATTAAACAAATCGATTGGTATTATAAAACAAAGGATAAAACTGGAATTATATTTGCTGTTGGTCCGCTGATTAGCTTGTTTTTTGCTATGGGTTTTTTTAGTGTATATGTTTTGGCAAGTGAGGTTTTGTTGATCTCATTAGCAAGGACAGGTTATGTTTTGAATCTGTTAATTGTTATTTTTAACCTTATACCATTGCAAGCTGCTGGTGGATTTGTTTGGGATGGAAAAAAAATTTTGAACTGGAATAGAAATGTTTGGTTATTTTTATGCGTTGCAACTATTATTTTAATAATTATTGACATAATTCTTTAGTAAATTTTTTTTCAGATTTACAATAAATTTTAAATATACAGTGAACCAGTGGGGATTTCTATACCTGCTAGAGTGGAGACATCACCTGCACAATGATCGCTTTTTTCCAATTAAATTTAAAAACTCACTTCGAAATTGAAACCTAGCCATCTATTTTTTCCAATGTTTTGAATTAATCTTAAAACATAGAAGAAAAAGATTAAAATTCAGTACCAAACCCAAATCGCCAATAGAAAAAGATTATAAGGCAAAAGGGTGAAACAAGGCTTTCATGAAACTATTTCAATGGAATAATATTGTAGCAGGATTGCTCGTCTTAATGTTCGCTCTCATCTTGGCTATTGATGCCCTTTTGGTAACATGGGGACACACGGGAATACCCTTATCGGGCAATGATGTCAAAGGCATAACAGGTCTTACTTTCATAATAATCGCTGGGTTCATTCTTGTTAAAGCAAGAGAAAACAAATAGAATACATAGACAACAACATTAGAAGCAAAAAACTTCATAGAAAAACGATTTGAACACTTCATAGAACTAGACGGAATATAACTATTCAAAAACATAAATAACCCCTTTTTTTGATTAAAATTTATTTTTTAAGATTCGAATTTTTCAATAAACTTTACATCATACATATGCCTTATTTATTTTGGGTATAGCCATATGGTTCTCCCTTTCTACATATTAATTAATGCTGAAAAGGGACAAGGTGACTATGTTGCTCAAGAGGCAGAAAAAATCAAAGGAGTTAAAATGGCACATCATGTCACAGGATCAGTTGACGTTATTCTCTATGCAGAAGCAGATGATTTTTCAGACATAAGACGCGTCCGAGGAGCAGTATTTGACATTCAAAAAGTAGTTCGTACCGAAACAGCGTTACATGTTTAGACCAAAATGTGGAATAACTAATCGGGTCTACTTCACGGTTTTTTAGTATTAACGCTATTTTTATATAATGTCATAATAATTAGCTTTTTTTTATTTTAACTGAATGTTACTAATGAAAAATGTTTTAAAAATAGCTTATTTTCGAAAAAGAGCATATATTCGGGGATTTAAACCCAAACCAGAGAGAGATATCAACCGTACTAAATTCTAATTTTCTCAAATTGAAAATATCTTTGTATTGACTTTTTTAGGTTCTATTTCGTATAATTAAATATCAATAAAATGTTAGAATATTAAAAAGAAGATACCAAAATAATGCATATGAAAAGTTTACTTATGTTTATGATAGTGTGACCCATAAAATGAGGATTGGATATCCATGTATTAACAGAGGAATCGGGTGTAAGGCTGCTAAAACCTTCAGACTTAAGTCCTATTCAGAAGAACGCCTAAAACAGACGGTGGAAAATAATCTTAATTGTCTAAAGCAAATCCTAAAATTCAATCTTGTAAATAATTTGTTTTTTTTTAGAATAACTTCTGATTTGATACCTTTTGCTTCACATCCAGTAAATAAGTTCAATTGGCAAGAGCATTACAGGTCAAAGTTTGTAGCTATAGGGGGTTTTATCAAAAAGAATAGAATGCGGATTTCTATGCATCCCGACCAGTTTACTTTGATTAACTCTTTGGATAAAGATATATTTGAACGAAGCAAAAAGGAACTCGATTATCATAGACAAATCCTTGATCTAATGGAGCTTGATACCTCATCAAAGATACAAATACATGTTGGCGGGGTTTACGGAGACAAGAAAAAGAGTATCCAAAGGTTTGTTGAGAGGTTCCATAATCTGGAAAACTCGCTAAGGCGCAGATTGGTGATTGAAAATGACGATATATCGTACAACGTGAATGAATGCCTGCAGATAAGTAAGCAAATCCAAATTCCAGTCTTATTTGATGTGTTTCACCACCAGATAAACAATTCAGGATCTATAAAAGAAGCGTTAGAGCTATGTGCAAAAAGTTGGGATTTGGAAAGAGATGGAATTCCAATGATAGACTATAGTTCCCGAAATCCAGCTGGGTCTCGGCGAAACCATGCTGATTCAATTGATCTTGAAGATTTCAAGTGTTTTCTTGCCCAAAGTCTTCAGTTTGATTTTGATATAATGCTGGAAATTAAGGATAAAGAAAAAAGCGCAATCAACGCTATCAACTTTGCGATGAGAGATCTGCGAGTTCAAGAGTTCTTTGAGTCTTTATGTTGATCAAGAATTTGATCTTAAACTCATTTTGCTCAGATGAGATCAATATGGTTTACAGATATTAAAAGAGGAATCCTTTTGTACAGTTGTCACTACACAATAATGCACAGTTTGGTATGGAAACTCTTTTATTACGTTTTTTTGCATCTTTTTCTCGGAGACAAAGCAAGTGTCAAACCTTGTTTCCAGATGTGGGATTGATTGTAGTGCTTGTCCTTGGGGACCTTATCCACGGAAGGACATGACTGCTGAAGATTTTGAAATCTTTAGGAATAATGCTAAGAGGATTCTAGGGTACATGCCAATTAAGACGCCGTGCGTGACTTGCCAAACTCCAGATACTGAGATTCCCAAAGAATCAAGGTTACCTAATAAAAAATGTCTAATACGCAGATGTGTAGACAAAAATGGAGTGACAAACTGTGCTTATTGTTCTCGGTTTCCATGTGAAACGTTAAATGAAACCGCGGGAGCTTGGAATCGTGAGACTGTTGAAGCGCGTATAGGTGAGTCGATTTCTGAAGAGGATTATCAGTTATTTGTGGAGCCTTTCGAGGGAATAAGACGATTAGAGGCTCTGCGTGCTTCGATAAAGCCAGATGAGATTGTGGAACCTAAAAAAGTGTCAACGTCTCGGAAAAGAATCGATAATTTCCCAGAGAATCTGCCCTTCTCCAAGGAAGAGTCAGCTTCTTTCAAAGCGGTTTACATGTTGCTGAAAACTTTGAATGAATGTTCATTGGAAATGAAGGATACGGACACGTTTGCGCAAAAACACAAACTTGAAAACCTAAGAGCCCATGTTCTAAGGTTTCTATGGATAGTTGGAAGTTGCGGTAAACTCGAGAACGAGAAAAGGCCTTATATTGTGATTGAAGCGGGAAAATATTTGGCTAATCGAGGCAGCGAGAAGAGACTAGCGATTTGGTCTTTTGTGCGAAACGCTATTTTCAATGTTTTATCCGAAGTTGGGGTGTGTTGCGAGCGTATTGCGTTGAAAGGAGTTAAGAAAAAAGATTTAACGACTGGCACGGGTTATCTTCGATACAAAGGTTGGGCTATTAAAATTTTTTTTGAAGAAAGGATTGGTGGTGCGGCAACTCTTAAGGCATTTCAAAAGTATACAGTAAGGTTAGCCAAAAAATATGGTAAGAAGGCATTCAAGCATTTCTCAACTGTAAAAATGCAAATTCTCACTGAAAATTGATTTTTAAGAAAAGAGATTTAGTATTTTTAGCAATTTCTTTCTATTTTTTAATTTTTCAAATTCATCCTGTTTGAATTTACCGAGCAATCCCTTATCAGTTTCAATTCAGATTTGCTTCTCTGCCTGAATGGAGATATCACTCGCAAAATCCCCATTTTTTGTTGAATCTTATTTTCCTCCTTCTTTGAGAATTGTACGTTCCAATTATAACGCTAAAGATAAATGAACATATTTAAAAGTAAAGGGTGTTATTTAGTCAAGCTTACAAAGGTGAAAGCTTTGCCCGAAACAGTATATGGAAGAATAAAAAACTATCATAAAGGCATCAGAACACAATCTTCAAGCGAATGCTTAATTCAATTTGCACATGCTGATTCAGCAGCTCAGGCAGGACAACTCATAGGTCAAAAAGTGGTTTGGAAGGGAAAAAACAAGAAGCATATTGGTAAAATTGCAGGTTTACATGGTAAGAAAGGTGTTGTGAGAGTGAAATTCAATAAGGGAGTACCAGGTCAGGCGCTAGGAACCACAGTCGAATTAATTTGCTAGCGAAATTGAACTATCTAACCCACCTTTTTTCGATCAAATGATAAATTCAGATAATTGATTTAGGACGAGAAACAAAATAATCTTTGTATTTAAAAAATGGCTTTCCATTAAATAAGTATCAATAATTAAACCAATTCTATTTAATGGGTTTATTAACTTGTATGCAAAGTTCTAAGTGATGTTCGGTGTCTCCAAAAGGCGCAGAATATTCCATAGAATCGAAAAAAAAGGAGTGAAAAAAATGACAGAAGAAACAACAAAACCTATTCAAAAAACAGAAGAGCCTAAATCCCAGCCAGTAGCTGAAAACCAAGAAAAATCCATGCCTAAAACAACCCCCAAAAAACCAGAGACAAGCAAAAAATCCACAAAAAAACCAGAGGTAGTGTTCATAGGAAACAAACCCCCCATGAGCTACGTGATGGCCGTTATTACCGCATTTTCTTCAAATGGAACAAATGAAATCACGCTTAAAGCTAGAGGCAGATCAATAACCACAGCTGTTGATACAGCAGAAATAACCAGAAGACGTTTCTTAAAAGACCTCACAGTCACAACCATAGCTATAGGAACAGAAGAAATGCCCCCCAGACAAGGCCAAGACAGAGCGAGAATGGTTTCAACAATGGAAATAAAATTGGCTAAGAAATAGAATAGTTACTCTAGCAGGGATTAATTTTCCCAAATATTTTTTGTTTCCCTAAAATTCAGCATATAAAAACAAAAAAGTCACCAAAAAACCAGTTTTTCCAATTTTAATATTGATTCTTTTTATTTTTATCTAATCAAAATCCAATAGTCCTGTTGTTATCCACCTAAAAGGCCAAAAAAGTTTGAACCAAGGATTTGCATTCCTGGCAGAATGGAAATATCACCTATAACTCCCTTCTTTTTTCAAGAAATTCATAATTTGCTTATGATTAAAATTATAGATAATTTTTTTTAATTCTACAAATATATAGAATTAAGCAGTAGTAACGATCATTTGTCTAATAAATTTAATATAATATAGTCAATTATACATAATATTTATATTTAAGATGATAAATAGCTAAAATGATTGTGAAGAAAATGAAAAGTAAATTACTCATAAATAGTTTAGAACAAGAAAAATATTTCGATAGTGTTTTTGAAAACATTCCTACTTCTAAAAATAAAAAAACTAATGGTTTAATCAATCAAAAAGATATAGTAAAAATTTACTCTAAAAATGGAGAACTTCACCTAATCTTGCAAGATAATAACTTTAAATTAAATGAAATTAAGATGTCTATGAGAGAAGAAGCAAAAAAACCTCTGCTTCTAAAAAGAATATAACAAACATAATAGCAAAAATAGAATAAGGAATTAAAATAGTCAAATAAAAAGTATACAAAAGCATCCCCAAAACACAGTTTTCTAAACAAAATAGACCAATTATGTATTTAGTTTCATAAAAACAAATATCAAAAGTACTGGTTGAATCCATCCACCAGTCAAAATTAGCATTTCACCCGCATCATCTCCCATTTGTTTTCTTTTCCATAAATAACTTCAGAGGCGCAAACCAAATCGCACTCAAAATTCTTTATAAAGTAAGCTTATCGCGGCTTTTACTGAGTGTATGCAAGATTTTCTATCTCCACAGGCTCTATGGAATCCGCTGGTGTGAATCCAAATATTTTAGAGTAAAAGAAAAGTTCAGCCTCAAGACTTCTCTTAATATTTTCAGCTTGCCTAAATCCATGCTGTTCACCTTCGAAAGTCAGATATGCTACTGGCTTTCCCCTCTTTCTTAAAGCCTCAACAATAAGTTCTGCCTGATTCGGCGGAACTATTTTGTCTTCTAAACCCTGAAAAATTATCATTGGAACATCTAGTTGATTTAAGAAGTTTATAGCAGAACGTTGCCTATAAAGATCAATCTTTTCAGGATATGGACCTACAAGAAATTCCAGATATCGAGATTCAAACTTGTGCGTGTCAGCAGCAAATGTTTCTAGGTTGCTAATGCCAAAGTAACTTGCTCCTGCCTTGAAAAAATCTCTGAAAGTTAATGAGTTAATTGTGGTGTATCCTCCAGCACTACCCCCTCTGATTGCAAGTTTCTCCTTGTTCACCTCTCCCCTATCCACCAAGTATTTAGCAGCATTAATACTATCATCCACATCCACTATTCCCCATTGACCTCGAAGCCTTTCTCGATAGTCTCTGCCATAACCTGTGCTACCACCATAATTAACCTCTAAAACACCAAAACCCCTGCTTGTCCAGAATTGCACTCCAAAAAACATTGTAGCATAAACAGTTGCAGTTGGACCGCCATGGACATAAACGAGCAATGGCGGAAGGGTACCAGAAGGTGCTTTATAGTCTTTATTTCTTGGTTTATAGAAGATCCCATATGCAGTTTGACCTTTTTCTGTTGGAAATTCAATTGGACTAGGTTGAGACAGGTAGTCAGAATCAACAGTTATTTCGCTGGATCTTTTTAAGACCTCTGTTCTAAGCTTCTTCAAATCCAGCTTCACAATTGATTCTGTTTCTATGGGTGAGGCACCAATAAAAATCGCATAATTTTTTGAGGTTCTAAGAGACGATATGTAAGTGTATGGGGTTTCAATCGTTTCATGTTTTCCAGTTTTTGTGTTCAAAAGAGCAATTTTCCATAGTCCATTCTTTGTGTAGCTACAAATCATTCTGTTTTCCGACTTAAAATCATAGTTTGATTGAGCGAATATCCATGGTGCTTCAGCGAATTCAGCCTCTTCTGGAAATATTGCTTTGACTTCACAGTCTTTCCAACTGTATATGTTCCACCAGTTGTTTCGGTCAGAAACGAAATATAAAATATTATCAGGTGACCAAGATGGTTGTAAAATTGATTCGTTGGTGTTTTTGTTGATTTGTATTATTTCGTCCAACGCACCGTCTTTACTCAGTTTACCCATCCACAATACAGTATTATCCCACGGCATATTTGGATGGTTCCAGCTAAGATAGGCTAAATACTCGCCATTAGGACTAATTCGCGGCGATGAGTAGAAGTCGTTTCCGCATGCTATTGTTTTAACATCTTCTCCTTGAAGGCTCATGCTGACGATTGTATTCTTTGCTTCTTTACCTTGCTCTATGTGATCTTCTCTAACACAAATGAGTCGCTGACGAACGGAATCAAATTCAAAATCGGCATGTCGAAGTTCAGTTTCCACAGTTATGGGTTTGGGTTTCTCTCCCAGTTTCATTTTGTAGATTTTTTGATCCACAAAATTTGTGAAAAAGACTTCATTTCTAAAAACTCTATATGAACCCCCTCCATATTCATGAACTCTGGTTCGAACATTGAATGGAGAAGGAGTGACATCAAAAGTTCCCTTATCAGCAGAATGTTTCACGATTACGTATCTACCCTTTTCTGAAGGGCGCATTTCACACCAGTAAATATCATTGTCCTCAATTTCAATTTGTGTCAAGCGTAAAATTCCAGAAGCTACCATATTAGAAGTGATTGGAGATTTCCATGAACCATAAGGCGATATTCTTTTACTTATTTTCTATTGCCTCCTTGCCGTACATATATTACGAATTAACTAAAGAATTAGGCAAATAATAAATAATGATGCAGAATGCCGTGTTAGTACAAGAAAGCATTTAGATGATCCACTAAAAAAATGAAGCTCGCACTATGTTAGGATTGAGAACAAACTCCCAAAATTTTTCACATAAGGTTTGCTTCGAACCTTAAATCAAATTGCAGAGCCCACCCTCACAATTCACCTTTTTTAAGGCTTTTAAATAAGAGACAACAATTCATTTTTGAGACGATAAAAATTTGACATGCTATTTTAGACATCTTAAAGAGCTCTTCGCAGAAACTGGAATAACAATCACAAAAGAAAACAAGAAAGAAATTGACAGAATTATCCACAACATTGTAGGCGTTGAATACAAAAATTGTTCAGCTACCTGGAAAGAAGTCAAAAAAAGAATTGCGAACAATAAAGAAGAGTTTGTCTCTGAGCTAAATAAAAAGATTAAAATTTAACTAATTTGCAAGAAGTCAAGCCGCCAGATATTACAATGTAAAACTTTACCCGGAGGATATTCGAATTCCCTATCCCCTATTAGCGTAAATCCAAGCTTTCTACAGATTGCATTGGATGGATTATTATTAATTGATGGATAAGAAAAAATGTATCTATGACTCTTAAGCTTGGTTACAAAGGCTATAAGTAATCTGGTTGCGGCAGTTGCTACTCCCTGCCTCTGATAATCAGGCAATACACTCCAACCTACCTCCCAAACTTTCTGACCAGCCCAATCTCTTTCCCAATATCCAACCACACCCACAGGAGTTTTCTTAACACCTTTGATAATTACAAACATACACCCAGTTCGAGGGTTTTCTGAGAGGTCAAGATATTTCTTATGACGTTTTTGAAGCCTTGCTTTCTTCTCTGGTCCACCAAGATGCACCATTTCGTTAGGATCACCCAATGTCCTTTGCAGTATCCATTGGTCACCTTCTAAGTATGGTCGTATCTGCACGATTGTTTTCATAATTATGTCCTTTGGTAATGGGGCTATCCTACCAAAATATATTACTTTTCACTATTTGAGTAATCTCAGATTAGCAATAAAGGTGAATTTCAAACACTATAATGTATTTTTATGCACCAACCATATTTTAGATATAGCTCGCAGTATGGATAGTTAGTTTAATAAATGAAGCAAACTAAAAAGAAGAATAAAAAATATAGGAATGGAATTCTTTGATCGAAATAAGTGTGATCTACTGGATAGGAGCTGTAATCTTCGGCATATCTTCTATATTATTTGCGTATTTAGAGACAAAAAAACAAACTGTTAAGCAGGCTTTCAGATCAAATATGTTTGTTAGTTTTATCACAACAATTAGCTATGTGATAATGGCATTAATGCTGGCTACTTTGATAGCTGAAAATGGAGAATTAATATTTTGGAGTCGATGGCTATTTTATATAGCTAGTTGTAGCATTTTAACAGTAGATATAGCACATTTATTCAAAAAATCAACCACAAAAAAAATAGAAATAGCAATCCTAACTGCACTCACTATGTTCTGCGGCTTTCTAGCTTCTATAATAATTAACATCGATCGTTGGTGGTTTTTTGCCTTAAGCTCAGTTGCATACATAGCTATGTTACTTATCTTATTCAAAAAATCTAAAGAAGGGGAAAGCAATCTAAATTCTATAAAGTGGTATGTGATAGTTACTTGGTCAATATTCCCTATAGTTTGGATCTTAGCTCCAACCGGATTTGGAATAATAACCACCTTTGACGAATCGATTGCTTATCTTGCACTTGACTTAATCACAAAAATTGCATTTGGGTTATATATAACAAACAAAAAAACATGAAACTGTAGTAATTGAAAAAATTGATTATTGTGTCAAATAACTAAAAATTTATTTCTTTTAGGAATACTAAAATTTGTTATAAGTAATTGTTTTTATATCATTATTTTTTAAAGATAGACTTTCTCCGTAAAATATTTAAGTAAATGTTTACTATATTTTAGTAAACATTATTCAGGAGAATTACGGTATGGGGTTACTATCCACTCACGAATCAATCGTTTGGCAGGAATTCCAAACAGGAAAAAACACAAGCTCCATAGCAGAAACCCATAAAAAAGATGCATGGAGCCCCGCATATGTGTCCAGAGTCCTCAACAGAGCACGCAGAAAAATCGCCAAAACACTCAAAGAACATGCCAATAGCCACCGCCTAGATATAGAAACTCTCTTGGACTACAAAGGATTACTAATCGGTTTCGACTATCAAACTAGCTCCCAAGTATACATAATCTTCACAAAGAAATTCGGAACCATAGTCTGGTACAAACACGATTCGTACGCTGGAAAACTATGTCCAAATTGTCCCAAAGAAGAAGAATGCAGAGAAACTATAGACACCATAACACACGAATATAACATTCAACTTAGAGCAGATGAAAAACAGCTTCTTTACATGACAGATCAGTCAATTGCCATCTTCAACAAACTCGCAGCAAAGGAAACACCACGATACAAAAGAAAAGGAGGTGATTAGCTATGGGAGGAAAAACAGAAGAAAAAGTCATTAAACCTCCAGTTACACAAATTACCAGCGGCAAGATCTTCAAACCTTCAAGATCATTTCTATACAAGCAACTCTTCCAAGTCGGCTTTGCCTATGCCCTAATATGGCTTGTAGTGATTACTTGCTTTGCAGGGCTTTCCTTTGCGATAGCTGCAGATAATCCAGGCAGATATTCAAGTGCTGCTGATGTATTCAATATCTACTTTGTTTCTGTGAGCCTATGGACATTAGGTGTTAACTTAACATGGCTTGTTCCAGCTTTAATTGCCATACCTCCATATGTCAAGAGTATAGAATACTCGGTGAAAGCCGAATCTGGAGACACTATGCCTGAAATTTACTCTAAGAGAGGCATAATCACCATAACTCGTAAGCATGTACCCTTTAGAACTATAACCAATATCTCTAGCAGAGCCGGCCCATTTGACAGATTATTCAAAATCGGTTCAGTACACATAGAAACCGCAGGATATTCAGGAGCCAACCAAAAAGGACCAGAAGAGAACCTAAGCGGCATCGTCTTCTATGAAGAAGTCCGTGATTTCATTCTAAAAGAGCTGAGAAAATTTAAAGATCCCTACGTAATAGGCACAGAAGTAGTTCATCCAAAAGAGGAACCTGTAACTAGAATGGAAGGTCTTGACGACGAAATATTGATCACTCTAAGAGAAATTCGCGACATACTTAACAATAAAAGAGAAAAAAGCAAGTCTTAATTACCAAATTTCCAAAATTCTTTTTCTTTATTTTAATTAGTCAAACCAATAACTTATTTTAATCCCTATTTAGCAAAAAATGACTATTTGAATATTTATTTTATAAAATAATCTTTCTAATGGACCGGTGGGGATTTGTATTTACGCCAGAGTGGAGATATCACCCACAAATCTTCCCTTTTTAATTATTTGCTTTTTGAAAATAAATAAAAATTTACTTCTTTACAAAAGACTAAACATAAATTCTTTGTTTGCAATCTGAACAAATCCTAGGCGAATCAGCATCCTTAAAATTGGGTTCAAAAAAGAATCCGCAAAGCTTACATTTAACCTGAAAAACAGATCTTGGCTTAATCTTTTTCAAGCGTTTCCTTATAGCCTCTGCAATTTCAGGATCACCCGTTGAATCAAGAGCATTATTCAAAAGATCTTGTGCAATTTTAGGACTTTCATTTCCAAAAAGCTGAATAAATTTATGTTTTTGCTTAAGCTTAGGATTAATCTGCTTAGGCAACAAACAAAGAAAATTCTCTGGATACTTACTTGCCTTATCCTTATCTAAAACAGCAAATCGAATCTTAGGCCAATTAACTAGAGATCTCTGACTATAATGCTTTGTAATATAAAGTTCCAAATCCATAAGGCTCAAGCCACAAAAATCAAAAATACTCAGAATTAAACTCATCTCTGAGTTGCCGAATTAATTCTTTAACTCTTTCTTCTCTCAAATTCAAAACCTCAGAAATATGTTTAATATTTCTATCATCTTGATCCAAAACCTGATGAAAAACTCGTCGGGCATTCAAATTATCAATTTTTTGAATTATCTTAGAAGCCTCCCTCATCAAAGAATTCCTAATTGAAAGCAAAAGAATCCTTTCATTTTCAATAAAATCCAGCTTCTTATCTATTTCAGCAAGAACTTCAGAGATTGGTTTGATCTTATCCTCAGCAGTCTCATATGACATAATCTCTCTATGCTTTTCCACAAAAGCGGAAGACAAATCCGAATCTAAGTCTTCAGAGTGGTAATCACCAAAAAATACAATATTTTGTTTAAATAAATGAGGAGCTACATCAAGAATTATCGAAAAGCTTTTGGCAAGTCTGAATATTTTTCTCTTTGGACCTTTAGGACTTTTTGTATAACCTGAAGACACAATTTCTGATTTTTCCATAATTTCCAAATGGTTAACAATAGCTTGTTGACCTAAACCAAGAGTCTTTGAAAGCTGTAAAGCATAATTAGGCTCTTGACTTAAGCTCTCAATTATTTGTCTTCGAATAGGATTTTCCAATATTTTCAATATTTTATTCATGCTTGCCATAAATCAAATTTCCATTTTTCAATTAAAAAAGTATAGGGTTAGGTGGTTATTTGGGTTTTACTTTTCTCATCTTTTCTTCTGGACTAGGCTCTTTTTTCGGTGCAACCACCTCTAAAACACCATTGACCATTGTGGCTTCGACTTTTGAAGGATCAATCTCTTCAGGGAAGTTAATTACTCTTTCACAATTAGAGTAGGTTCTTTCTCTGTGAAGATATTCTTCAGTTTTTTCTTCTTTCTCAGTTTTTGATTCAGCTACAAGCTTGAGCACATCTTTGTTTATTTGAATATCAACATCTTCTTTGTTAAATCCTGGTAACTCAGCTTTTACAAAGTATTTGTCTCCTTTATCCAATAGATCAACTAAGGGTGCTCTAATTGGCCATTCTTGTGTTATAGTAGGCCACCAGGTTCTCATTGGTAGGAAAGGCGCCATTAGGTCATCAAAAGATCTTCGGAAATCATCAAACATTGAATCAAAGCCTCTGGATAGTGGTGTTTCTGTTCTTTTTCCCACTGCTATTTTATTTTCTTTATTAGGGGATTCTACTGTTTTATTTTTTTCTTTACTACTCAAACTATTACACCTCTACTATACAACATTATATATACAAGCATTATTATATAACTACTTATAAATTTTTGGCTTAAAAAAAAGATAATACTGTATTCAACATCATTCCCAAAACAAATTTTTTTCCAGTACTAAACAGTATCAGTAGTCATTTCAAAGATCTTTTGTGATTTGTATTGATGCCAGAGTGAGATATCACCCAAAACCCCCCCCACTTTTTAATTATTCTCTTTAATAATTTCCTAATATCCAATCTTTTAAATTATTCAGATTAATCACACAAAAGCTATTTCTTGCGTTCTAAAGCGGCCCGTATCATTGTTATTTCCATACAAATTATAACGAGGATGCACCAAAAGGAAAGTACAAACCATATAATGGGCGTAACTCCACCGAGTGTAACGTTTAATACCGCTGTAATGATACCGATAAAAAAGAATATTATAAGCGGAATTTCGAGCATATTATGATAACGTGTTATATTTTTCTTTTCTTTCTCATATTCTTCTTCGGATAAATATGCCACTTATTCACCTCCTTTAATTTTTCAAATCGATTATTACTAACTTAGTTTAGACATTTTCTTCTAGAATTTTTTTCAAGTTCTCCAATGCTTTTTCTATATTCTTTTCTACCATTCTGCGAGCAAATAATATCTCAAGAAACTTGCCAAAAATCCCCCAAGGCAATCCAGATTCTAATTCATAAGTTAATTTAGTCTCTGAAATCATGGATTCTAAGGAATAAGTTACGTACATGTCAAGTGTCCCATAATACTTTGGTTTTTCCAAAGCATAATACTTGAGTTTCTTATTTTCCATACTCTCTATGATTTTAAAACGACAAATATGGTATTGGGGATCCTTAAAAGGAGTGTTAGGTGTTCCCTGTGCAGTTACACCCACTCTATACTTGTCTTTAGGAGTCTGTAACTCTGAAGTATATTCCACTCTCTCTCCTAATCCTCCTCCAAATCCCTCACCCCCATTCTGGAAGCCTGTCAAAAGCCAGCATTTCCCACACTTTCTCAGAAGAAACCTTGATTTCAATCGACTTTTCTGCTTTAGTCAAAATATGACCTTCTCATTGCTCATTAAATGCTAATTATCGCTTTTTGGCATTTAATGGTTGCTAGAATGCATGTTCGATCAGGTGACTATTTCACTTAAATAGGACGCCGAAATGGTGATAGGGTTAGACAGATATCAACCTTAAAACCTCATTTTTTTTAATAAAATAAAGAAGATAGAAAGTTAAAATAGAATAATTATTTTATAAAATTCACTACTTTTCCTTCTTGGGTAAGTCTATAGAACAATTTCCCATTATGACTTTCTTTTTCTACGCAAAAACCATTTTCAAGTATACTAAGATGCCATTCCAAAGCAAATTTGTCCAAACCAGTTTTAATAGTTAAATCTTCAAACGATGTTTTTCCATTATTTAAAACTCGAAGAATTTTTCTTCTTAAGGGATTATTCATTGCATTCAGATAACGTTGGTGATATACTTTAGTCTCTTCTCCTGAGTCTGTGGTAGTTTTAGATCGTTTATTTGACAATTAATTAAGGACCTCTAAGAAAGAGAAAGTAACTCAAACTTTTTTATTTTGTTAAACATTCTCTTTTTAATCTAGCTTGTAGGTGAGATTTGACCTTGTCAGAGTGGAAATATCACTCGCAAACACCTACCTTCATTTTTTGGATTAAAATTTTGATTTCTTTTTTCTAATAAAACATGAGAAATTCGAGATTTTACTATTATAACAGTGATAGGAAGAGTAAAACAAATTGTGCTATATAACTCAAAGGAACAGAGATCTATAATAAAATTATTTAATATTGTAGTTTTGTTTATAGATCAAGAATGTTTTCAGTAAAATATTTCCTAAATTTAAACTTTCAGAGATCAAATTTAACTAAAAAAACCATTACTAAAAAGATCTATGTTATCTTAATAATCCCTTTGGTCTTAGCAGTTACTTTTATTGCGATTAATCTGAATTTTGATACGAATGAAGTTTACGTGGGAATTATGGCTGGACATGAAACAGTAGAAGAGCTTTTATTTTTTATTGATGAAGTCGAAGAATACGTGAATCTGATCATAATAAGTAATTTAGATATCACTACAAATTCAACAAAACTTTATGCTGTTTTTGACTACCTATTTCTTAGAGAAATTTATTTTATTCCTTTTATGGATCACTTTCATTACGTCGACGATCCTAATTTTTTCCAATTTGCAGAAGAAAGATGGGGCAAGTATTTCCTTGGAGTGTATACTTTTGATGAGCCTGGAGGAAAACAAATTGATGTTTACTCTCACAGACCCGTAGATGAAGCAAAAAACAACAGTGATGCAAGCTCAAAATATCTAAAAGCTGTTGCGGATGAGGGATTGTATTTTTTTGCAAAAAATTTCAATTACTCTGGAGTCTTCAACATTTTCACTTCTGACTATGCTTTGTTTTGGTTTGATTATTTAGCCTGTTATAATGTAGTTTTTACCCAGTTCGGGTGGAATAATACCAGACAACTACAGATTGCACTTTGCCGAGGAGCAGCATCAGGTCACAATAGCGATTGGGGAACAATAACAACCTGGACTTACACACAAACCCCTTACATAGATAGCCCTGAAGAACTTTACAAAGATATGATTTTAGCTTATAATAATGGGGCCAAATACATTATTGTTTTCAATTATCCTACTAACCAAACTGAATTTGGTCTTTTTACTCAAGGTCATCTGGATGCAATAGAAGACTTTTGGAATTATATTCAAAAAAATCGGCAACCAAAACAAAATGTTGAAGTTGCTTATGTTCTTCCAAAAGATTATGGTTTTGGTTTTCGAAAACCAGAAGATAGCATATGGGGTTTGTGGGGTCCAGATGATTTATCTCCTAAGATATGGAATGATGCAAACAGACTTCTTGAAACTTATGACTCAAAAATGGATATAATCTATGAAACGGCGTCCCAATCTATACTAAAGGGATACAAAAAACTTTTCTTCTGGAATGGAACCACACTCATAAATAGTTAAAAACTTTATAAAAATAATTTAATATTAACATAAGCTTCATTGCCATTACAAACCTATAAATTAACTTTGAAGATTTTAAATTTATCAAACTGAAGAAAAAGCAAAATTCGAAGTTAAAATGTATGCAAAGCTCTCCAAAACCATTTTTATAATCTTCAGACGGTACTAAATTATTGACGTGTTAAATGAGCGATAATACATTGTGGAAAATATTTAACAATAGAATTAAAAGAGTTTATACAAAAACATTCGAAACAAGGGCTACGGATGAAAGTATACTTTACAAATAAAGACGGAGATGCGGACAGGGTAGCATGGTGGGTAACCAATCTCTAAGAATGGAAAAACATATCGGAACAATGTATAGAAAACCGATATACGCTCGCAAATAGAAAGGGAGTGACATGAAGCAAATAAATGAAGGCCTAGACTACACACTCTATAAGATCTACATCGTCTGCGGAATCATATTTTATGTAGTTTGGGTCTTTGTCCAAACTCTCGTTTTTGATGCACTTAATCTTCCAGGCTCGTTGTCCTTTTTAGTGCTTGGTGTACCTCTAATGCTTTGGTTTGCTGGTGTCCTTTTGTATTGGTGGTGGGTGTTCCTATTCAAAGAAAATAGGGAGCTGGAAGAACAGATCGGGGTACAGAAGAAAAGAATTCCAAGCATTAAATCACTGAAGAGCTGGAGCACGCTACATCAGGCAATGGCAATCTACGGCGGCAATATAGAAGAACAGAGAAGAAACGAAATGAAGGCTCGGCAGCCAATCCTCGTCTGGTATGGCTTCATTAACCTAATGGTCGTATGGATTTTTGGTCCTATAACTCTGGGTTCTTTAGGCATCTATGAAATGAACCTCTGGGTCTGGCTTGGTGGGATGTTTGTATGGATAATCATGATGCTCGCCTTGACATACTTACTTCTAGGATGGGGTGGAAGGGCTGCAGAAAAGGCTTACTTGGCTCCTTTAGGGCTCGCGATAACCCAAATGCCTGAGCTCAAACCAGATGAAATGGGCTTTATACTTGATGTCCAGAAGCTGATGCCGGATGGACCGGCCATTATCGAGGGAAAACGCCACGGACGTATAGTTCATATTGAAACGATCGGCATATACAACCTGACGGTATTGCAGGCCAATCCGCCTGAATTCAGGGTACGAAGTGAAGAGGGCAAACTGTTCCCCGATAGGGGTGCATCAGAAGCCGTGACCAAGGCTTTAAAGAGCCTGCCAAAAGCCAAGCGATGGCGGAGTATAAAAGTGAATGCTGGTCCAGAAGGCATCGGTGTAAAACGCGAATCAAAAGGCACAAACATGTGGCTGTATGACCTATGGTTGGCTGAATACTTATTATACAGGATAAGTGCTCAAAATTGATAGAAAAAAAGTCTCTTAGTCTATCTTATTATGGATTCCCAAAAAGCTGGGGATGGAAATTAAATCCCATGTCAATGGAGATATCACCCACTGAAAAACCTATTTTTTGCATCTTAGCTTGATATATACTATAAAATCTAGCCGTTTAATTGCTGTTTAATAAATATTTGAAAAAAGAAAGAGAAGACTGGAAACCAAGATTACTCGAATTTTCCTAATTACCCTTTTTTGCCTTCTCTATAATTTTCTTTCGGTGAAACAAAAACGGTACAAAAGGAATCGAACCAACTATCAATCCAACAATCAATTTATGTAACCAATTATCAAAGAAGTTAAGTGGATCATAGGCAATCGCAAGAATCAAAATAGTGCCAATTATAGGATATGATAATAAAATCAATCTATCTCTATTGCTTATTTTAACATCACTTGTCATGCTTTCACCAATTTCTCTATAAAAACAAAGCTATCAATTTTATACAAATTGAAAGGATATAACTTTTATTAACTATTTCGAATCATACGATATCTAAAGAATAAAATTTTAAATAAAATTCAATTATTTAGTTCATATATACTAAAAATCCTGCTATTTTAATTATCTGCTTATATTAGGAAAATGAAAGTAAAACTTACACTAAATAGCATCAGTAGTTGTTCTTAAGAACTGTTTGGGATTTGTATCCTTACCAGAGTGGAGATATCACCCACAAAGCCCCCATTTTTTCTTCATTAAAATTTGATAATTGTTTTTCTAATTCATATTTTTAATTCGTAAGTTATTATTAGCGGTTTTTTGTACTCCCATGTGGTGTTAGATTTTGGAATCTGAATCTGGAAAGGTCAATAATTCCAGTATGACACAACCCAAAAGCCGTATCAAACTTATTATAGTAATAGCTGCAATAGCCGTTGCCGTAGTTGTTGGAGCTTTAGTTGTCAGTGCAATAATCCCAAGCTCTCAACCTCTGGGTGAAAATGCATGGCTGTTCAAGGGAGCATACGCCATATATGAAGGTTCAACTTCCATTAATGCTGAGGAGCTTGGAATGCTTAACATGTCATTGACTATGGATTTCACTATACGACAAGAAATAGTTGACTTCAATGATACAAATGCTTTAATTTCCTTCTCTTACCAAATGAGTTCATCAATCGGGGAATTTGGTGGAGATACGGAGCAAAATGAGATAAGCGAATGGGTGCCCTTATCAGAAATGGGCTTAATGACTGCGTTTGAAGATGTTGAGATTACAAACAGCTATGAGTCCACTGTGAATATTGATGGTATTGGCACAAGAACCTGCATAATTTACGAGTTTAAAATCGAAGATCAGGGTTTAGCAATGACTGTATATGTGGACAAGACAATTGAATGGCCATTAAAAATTATGCTAAGCATGACAAACACAGAATTCTCAGGTTTAGACTTAGAATTAGACATAAATCTAGTAGAGACAAACATACCATCATTGAACTGACAACATAAAACCAAAAAAATTTTCTTAAAAACTAGGAAATTTACAAAATAACTAATTTATTATTTTATAATAAAATTTCTAAAAGCTTGCAAATATTATTTGACTCGTAAAAATCTATAAATTCAAAGATGGAGGAATCCCAAGGAAAGTGGAGAAATCACCTGCAACCACCCCCCCCATTTTTCTTAGATAACATCTCAATCTCAAACCCAAAAAGATACGATAGGCTTTCATTGTATTTTCCCTTATTGGAAATTGATCCTGGATCAACTTTTGTTGCAACGCAGGGGATGCTA
>Ga0209635_10000457_pt1 | contig 27695 bp, 31 predicted proteins | sample DeeMarSWOR230_32_FD_187463 | JGI IMG/M metagenome (GOLD analysis project Ga0209635, IMG submission 187463) | Marine sediment microbial communities from White Oak River estuary, North Carolina - WOR-2-30_32 (SPAdes) (version 2) | ecosystem: Environmental > Aquatic > Marine > Intertidal zone >...
GGGGTTTTAGTCCTAGTTGCAGGCTTATTTGACCTCCTCGACGGAGCCCTAGCTCGCTTCACCAAGCAAACTACAAAGTTTGGCGCCATTCTGGATTCAACGGTTGACCGCATTTCTGAAGCTGCGATACTCTGCGGTCTCTTAATCTGGTATATACCGCAAGGAGATAGCCTAGAAATTGTGCTTATTTTTGCTGTTCTAATTGGCTCCTTCTTGGTCAGCTATATAAGGGCTAGAGCGGAAGGACTCGGCTGGCAATGTCAGGTTGGCTTGTTTACTAGAGCAGAACGGGTTATAGTATTAGCAATAGGTTTGCTGGTAAATCAGATTTTTATTGCTTTATGTGTTCTGGTGGTCTTTGTCTTTATCACTGTAGTTCAAAGGTTAGTTTACCTATGGAAGCAAGGCAAAATTAAAGGTGATTAAGTGTCTGTTATAGTTATTGTGGGAGGGCAGTGGGGTGATGAAGGTAAAGGAAAGATAATTGACCTCTTAGCTGAGAAGGCAAAGGTCGTAGCTCGTTTCTCCGGGGGAGATAATGCTGGCCACACTGTGGTCAATCCTTATGGCGAGTTCCGGCTGCATCTTATCCCTTCGGGCATCTTTAACCCCCAGGTAACCTGTATTATTGGCAATGGCGTAGCTATTAACCCAGCGGTGCTTCTTGGAGAAATAGACGACCTGCGCAATCATGGTGTCGATACAAGTCGCCTATTTATTAGTGACCGTGCTCATCTGATCATGCCCTATCATACTCTTCTCGATGCACTGGAAGAGGAAAGGCGTAGTAAAGGAGCGTTGGGTACTACACGCAGAGGAATTGGTCCTGCTTTTGCCGATAAAGTAGCTCGTCTGGGAATTCGTGCTGGAGATTTATTAGATAAGGATACATTTCGGGGCCGCTTGAGTGCCGCTCTTGAGTTTAAGAATATTATTTTAACAAAAGTGTACCAGGTCTCACCCCTATCATTGGAAGAAGTTTATGACCAATACTGTCATTACGGGGAGCAGCTAGCTCCTTTTATTCGGGAAACTAGTTCCATAATTCGCGAAGCGGCAACAAAAGGAGAGCCTGTTTTATTAGAAGGTGCCCAGGGAGCTTTACTTGACCCTGATTTTGGCACCTACCCCTATGTGACCTCTTCTTCACCATTGGCCGGGGCAGGCTGTATTGGGGCAGGCCTGGGCCCGAGGCAAATCGACCGTGTGGTGGGTGTGTTTAAAGCATACAACACTAGAGTCGGGGCCGGCCCCATGCCCACAGAGCTAAAGGACGAAATCGGTGACTTTATCCGGGAAAAGGCTCATGAGTATGGTGCTACTACAGGAAGGCCGCGAAGATGCGGTTGGTTTGATGCTGTTGCAGGTCGTTTCAGCGTTCAAATAAATGGCCTTAGTGATATAGCTCTAACTCACCTAGATATCTACGATGGTTTCCCCTCAATTAAAATATGTACCGCCTACAAATTTAATAACGAGGTCCTAACTTCTTTCCCCAGAGATATAGCCATACTGGAAAAATGCCAACCTATCTACGAAGAACTGGATGGTTGGCAAGAATCAATAAGTGGAATCCGAAATTTTGAAAAGCTGCCGATGGAAGCTCACAAGTATATGTCCCGGCTTGAGGACCTACTCTCCTGCCCCATCAGCCTCGTTTCCGTAGGACCAGCTCGGAAGCAAATAATATTGGTTAAACCGAGCACTCTGCCTTGATACACCGGTCACTAATAACAGCTGATGAATAAGCTAGGGAAGCTCTGCGAATCGAGACAGGTGCTCGGTTCACCCGATAGCCATCACTCCTTGGGGATAGATAAATCTATCTTATAGTTCTTTAGTGTCGCCTTTATAAGATCGGCTGATTTCCCATCAGGCTCAATTAGAGGCAAGCGAGGTTTACCCACTGGAAAACCTACATAATTCAGAGCCCACTTGACCGGCACAGGATTGGAAACGATGAACAGAGCATTTACCAGGGGTAATAAGTGTCGGTGGAGCTTGGCTGCTTCTTGAGGTTTACCGTCAAGGAATTTCTCCATCATATCCTTTATCTGGATTCCTACCAGATGAGAGGCGACACTAATCACGCCATACCCGCCCAAAGCGAGTATGGGGAAGGTATCACTGTCATTGCCGCTGTAAACTAAGAAATCTTCTTTTGTCCTATGAATAATCTCAGCTATCTGCCCAAGATTACTACTGGCTTCCTTCACACCCACAATATTATCAATCTGGCTCAGCTTGATTACCGTATCGGCAGCGAGGTTGGTAACCGTACGTGATGGCACATTATAGAGGATGCAAGGCAAAGTGGTATTCTGGGCAATGGCTTTAAAATGTTCCCACAAGCCTTGCTGGGTTGGCTTATTATAATAGGGAACTACCAAGAGACAAGCATCGACACCCGTTTTCTCTGCTTCCTTAGTTAATTCTTGGCCTTCTTTTGTATTATAGCTGCCTGTGCCAGCGACTACTGTTCCACGGTTACCCAACGCTGATTTCGTTTCAGCAAAAAGCCGTAGTTTCTCTTCCCTGCTCAGAGCAGGAGACTCGCCAGTAGTACCCGAGACCACAACACCGTCGCTACCTGAATCCAACAAAGCTAGAGCCAATTTTTTGGCCTGCTGGTAGTCAACCTCGCCTTGAGCATCAAAAGGCGTAACCATGGCGGTTAATAAGCGACCCAGCCTGTTTTTACCCAACTTATTCATTTAACCTAGCTAAACTCTTCTTAAGGCTTATCCAACCCCTCTCTATCCCCTCCTCAGCAATTTGTACAGCATTTATCGCCGCCCCTTTACGCAGATTATCAGCCACTATCCAAATAACAAGTCCGTTGGGATGCGAGATATCTTTTCTAATTCGGCCTACAAATACATGATCTGACCCACTAGCAGCCCAGGGTTGAGGGTAAAAACTGACGGTGGGGTCATCAAGTACCCTGACTCCAGGAGCTTGGGCTAAAACCTTCCTTGCTTCTTCAGCAGTGATGGGCGAACTGAATTCTACGTTAACTGCTTCACTATGCCCAAAGTAAACGGGGACTCGGACGCAAGTAGCCGAAATAGCTATGTCTTCATCATGCAGTATCTTCCGCGTTTCTTCCACTATTTTCTGTTCTTCTTTAGTATATCCATTATCCAAAAAGACATCGATTTCTGGCAGCACGTTAAAGGCTATTTGATGAGAGTAGACGTGAGGACAAATACGGCGACCTTCTAAAGCTAACCGCGATTGATTTGCCAGTTCTTGCATGGCAGCAGCGCCACTACTTGATACTGCCTGATAAGTGCTTACCACAATTCGCTTTATAGGATTGAGTCTGTGCAAAGGATAAAGCGCTACCGCCATTTGGATTGTGGAGCAATTCGGACTGGCAATTATCCCCTTATGCCATTCTATATCCTCAGGATTGACCTCTGGGACAACCAGAGGCACTGCAGGGTCCATTCTGAAAGCAGTACTATTATCGATGACCACTGTTCCAGCTTCAGCAGCCCAAGGCGATAACCTCCGACTAATATCATCACCAGCAGAGAAAAATGCAATATCAACATTGCGAAACGCCTCTGGTTTCGCTTTCCTAACTTCAATTCTTTGATGATTAAAGAGGAGTTTCGCCCCTGAAGAATGCTCAGGGACTAGTAATTGGATAGAAGCTACGGGGAATTTACGCTGCTCAAGTACCTTAATAATTTCTTGCCCGACAATATCGGTGGCGTCAACAATTGCTACATCGAATTCTTCCATGGCTTTTCCTACAGCTTTAGCAAAGCATCTAACCCGTAAGTTAGCCCTTTGCGTTTTGTCACTTCCTTAATTGCCAGTATAACGCCAGGCAGGTAACACTCCCGACTTATAGTATTGTGACGTAGGCTTAGAGTTTCACCCGCTCCGCTAAATACAATTTCCTGCCCAGCCATAAATCCCGGCAACCTCAAGCTATGAATAGCTATGCCATCCATCTGCCCTCCTCTAGTATTGCTGAGTACTTCACGTATAACTTCAGGATAAATGAATGGTTTACCACGCGTTTGCGACATTGCTCTGGCTGTAGCTATGGCAGTCCCTGAAGGAGCATCAGCCTTTTTATCATGATGCATTTCGATAATTTCGGCGTGGTCGAAAAACTTAGCAGCAAATTTTGATAGATGTATCAAGAGCGCTGCCCCCAGAGAAAAGTTGGGTGCCACTACTGCCCCTACCTTATTGGCTTGGCATAATTGTCCAATTTCTGCCAAATTCGCTTCAGAAAGGCCTGAGGTGCCTATAACCATATTAACTTTTTGTTTAATAGCAATGCGAGCGGCTGCCATAGAAACCTCGGCATTAGTGAAATCCACCACCACATCAGCGTTGCAACTCTTTAAAAGCGAGTCTAAATCGGAAGAAAAGGGTATCAGCTCGACAGTTTCAGTTAAAGGAAGATATTTCTGAGTTACTTCCTTTTCCACAGCACCCACTGCCTTTAACCCGGGCTCGCAAACCACGGCTTTAGTTATTTCCTGCCCCATCTTGCCCAAAGCACCATTAATAACTACTCTTATGGGTTCCATGTGCTACCCTCCAGCAGTGAAGTAATTTACTTTTTGTAACTGCCATGTCGTTCGCCCTTACCACGCGGGTGAACAAATTTCTTCCGAGGATGTCCACGAGCCGAGGAATCTTTAACCCGGGCACCAGGAAGACGGGAAAGTCCTTCAAATACCGCTTTGCGTGATAAATTTATTCTACCAGAGTTGTCAATTCCGATGACTTTCACCATTATCTCGTCACCCACTTTAACCACATCTTCGACCTGGGGTACATGGTAGTTAGCAAGCTCGCTTATATGGACGAGGCCCTCCTTCCCCGGCAAGATTTCTACCATGGCACCAAAATTGAACAACCTGGTCACTTTCCCAGTGTAAACCTCTCCCTGTTCCACTTCCCGGGTTAAATCCTCTATTATTTTGATTGCTTTCTGGGCTGCCTCTTCGTTTGGAGAGCCAATAATAACCGTACCATCATTCTTTATATCTATAGTTGTCTTGGTTTCATCTATAATAGACCTTATAACCCTACCACCAGGACCAATGACGCTCCCAATCTTACTCTGATCGATCGTCATTTCATACATCCTCGGAGCATAGGGACTAAGTTCAGAGCGACTAGCATTAATAGCCAAACTCATTTTCCCCAGTATTTCCAACCTTGCTTCATGAGCCTGATTTAAGGCTTCAGCTAGGACGCCATAATCTATCCCCTGAAGCTTAATATCAAGCTGCAAAGCCGTGAGCCCACGAGCTGTGCCAGCAACTTTGAAATCCATGTCACCATAGGCATCTTCCATACCCACAATGTCAGTTAAAATAACATAGTCCTCATCCTTTCCGGTAACTAAACCCATGGCTATCCCAGCCACAGGCGCCTTGACAGGTACACCAGCATCCATCAGGGAGAGGGTCGAGGCACAAGCACTGGCCATAGATGTGCTTCCGTGAGAACTAAGCACTTCGGAAACAAGACGTATGGTGTAAGGGAAATCCTCCTCTGACGGCAATACTGGTGCAATAGCCCGTTCCACTAAAGCGCCATGCCCGATCTCGCGCCTTCCTGTTGTTCCTATCCGTTTCACTTCACCAGTAGAAAATGGAGGGAAATTATAATGATGCATAAATCGTTTAGTTTCCTCCAGACCTAAGCCATCCAATAACTGCTCCCGACTTATAGACCCCAAAGTGGTAATAGTCAACACTTGTGTTTCCCCACGGGCAAATAATCCTGAGCCATGGGTGCGAGGAAGGATACCAACTTCACAGCTAATAGGACGAATTTCTTTAGTTTGGCGACCGTCCAAGTGTCGCCTTGTCTGCAATATTTTTTCCCTCACCGCAGCTTTAAGCTGGGTTTCAAAAGTAAAATTGATTTCATCTTCAGAAAAAGAATCAACCAACTTGTCCCTTGTTTCTTCCTTGAGAGAAGTCAAAGCCTTATCTCTTTGCAGTTTCTCTGGTTCCTCTAGAACCTGGCTTAATCTTTCACCAAGTAGCGAAGTGATTTGAGATGAAAGCTCAGGGGCAATTTCCTTAGATTTGATTTCTACTTTGGCTTTGCCGTAAATTTGCCTTAGCTCTTCCTGAAGCTCAATGATCTCCTGATTCACCTCGTGTCCTAGCTTAATTGCCTCTAGCAATATCTCTTCAGAAACTTCCCTGGCACCTGCTTCCACCATTACAACGTTTTCTTTACTACTAGCAACAATCAAGTCAAGCAAGCTATCTTCCATTTGGGGCAGGGTTGGATTCACAACTAAAGCATCATCTATATAGCCAATATGTATTGCTGATATGGGCCCAAAGAACGGGATATCCGATAATGTCAAGGCTGCTGAAGCGCCAATAAGGGCGCAAATATCAGGGTCATTTTCTTGGTCAACAGATAGCACTGTCGCCACAACTTGAACATCATTATGAAACTCCTTGGAAAGAAGAGGGCGCAGGGAGCGGTCGATGAGCCGACTAGTTATAACTGCTTCCTCCGTAGGACGTCCTTCTCGCCTGATAAAGCTGCCTGGTATCTTACCCGCGGCATAGAGCCTTTCTTCGTAATCCACTGTTAGAGGCACGAAATCGACTCCCTCTCGAGGCTCAGAGCTTACACAGGCAGTAACCAAGACAACCGTGTTGCCATACTGAACAGCAACAGCACCCTCGGCTTGCTGAGCGAATTTACCTACCTGGATGCTAAGTGCCCTACCAGCTACTGAACGCTCTAAAACATCAGACATACTATTCCTTCAAACCCAACTTGGCAATAAGAGAATGATACCGCTTGGGCGCCGTCCTGTTTAAGTAGCCCAAAAAACGCCTCCGTTTCCCTATCACCCCGTGGAGCGCATGTCGAGAGTGCCGATCCTGGGGATACAACTTAAGATGCTCCGTTAACCGATTTATCCTCTCGGTAAGCAAAGCCACCTGGACCTCGACAGACCCACTATCATTTTCTTTAAGTCTAAATTGGGTGATAATTTCCCCCTTTTTTTCTTTGTCCACCGTTATAGACTCCCTAAATTAGTAATGCCGTATATCATATCACGATAAAAAAATCTTGTATAGAAATTGACCAGAAGAGCGAGATGTTTTATAATTGCCCAGTAAAGGCAACTTTTTATGCACGAAAGTTGCGGCGTTTTTGGAGTTTATGCCCCGGGCATAAATGTAGCTCAGACGGCTTTTTTCGCCCTCTTCGCTTTACAACATCGTGGTCAAGAAAGTGCCGGCATCGCTGTCACTGATGGCAACGGAATAAAAGTACATACCCGCATGGGATTGGTTTCCCAGGCATTCACGGAAACTGACCTCACTTTGCTCACGGGATATATCAGCATCGGGCATAACCGCTACTCCACTACAGGCTCAAGCAGACCCGCGAATGCCCAGCCCATTATAGCGAAATCAGAGGGATTGAACATTGCTCTGGCACATAATGGCAATATCATCAACTCCAAACTGCTCCGCGATGAACTCCAGGAGCGCGGCTATCATTTTCACACTGGCGTTGACTCCGAAGTCATTGCCAACCTGATTTTGGCCTCCCCTGGCCAGAACTGGCAGCAAAAAATAGAATACGCCATGCATCGCCTCCAAGGAGCTTATTCCTTGGTAATATTAACTGAAGATAAGCTGATCGGAGTTCGCGACCCCTTCGGCGTTCGTCCTCTTTGTCTCGGAACTATTGACAGCGGATGGTGCATCGCCTCAGAAAGTTGCGCCCTAGACCACATAGGAGCCCAATTCATAAGAGAAATCGAACCCGGTGAGATCGTAACCATTGATAGCCAGGGAGTGAAGAGTTTTAAGAAGGAAGATGGTAAAAAGGCCATATGCATCTTTGAATACATTTACTTCGCCCGTCCCGACAGCATCATCCAAGGCAAACTACTCTACCCAACAAGGGAAGCTATGGGCAGAATACTGGCTGAAGAATATCCTGTTGATGCTGATTTCGTCATGGGTGTTCCTGATTCAGCTACAGCCGCCGGCATTGGCTATTCTAATGCCTCGGGTATCCCGTATTGCGAAGGCCTGTTAAAAAACCGCTATGTAGGACGTACCTTTATTGAGCCTGACCAAAGGATACGGGAGCTTGGCGTCCAATTAAAATTCAACCCCCTTTCCCAAATAATTGGTGGGAAAAGGTTAGTAGTCGTCGATGACAGTATTGTTCGTGGCACCACTACGCCTCGTGTGGTTAGTCTGCTTAAAAAAGCAGGTGCTGCCGAGGTTCATCTCCGCATCTGCGCCCCTCCCATCCGCTACCCCTGCTTCTTCGGGGTAGATATGGCGACCAAATGGGAACTCATTGCCGCGAAGAAAACTGTCCCGGAAATCAGGGAGCACCTCGGTGCTGATTCGCTGGGATACCTTAGCCTCGATGGCCTAATTCGAGCTGTGGATCTGCCTAGAGATATTTTCTGCCTTGCTTGTTTTACCGGAGCATATCCCATTCCAGTTCAAATAGAGATGGACAAACTGGCTTTGGAAGTACTCCCCCAGGAGGCACTCAGTGAAATCCACCTCTAAGGAAGCTTATGCTCTTGCTGGTGTAGATGTTTCTCTTGCCAATAAAGTAAAAAAAATCGTTGCCCAACAAGCTCAAGCTACTTTTCGACCCGAAGTCATCGGCTCAGGATTTTTCGGCAGTATGTTCCAGCTCAAAGGATATGACGAGCCGGTTTTGGTCTCCAGCACTGATGGAGTAGGCACCAAGCTCAAAATAGCCTCGCTTTCGGGCAAAAACGATACCGTTGGCATGGACATAGTCAACCACTGCGTGAACGATATCTTTTGTTGCGGCGCCGAGCCCCTTTTCTTCCTCGACTATATCGCCATGGGCAAACTTAGTCCTGAGCAAATAGAAGCCATCATTTCAGGTCTGGCCCTGGCCTGCCGAGAAGTTGGCTGTTCGTTAATCGGCGGTGAAACCGCCGAGATGCCCGGCATATACTCCCAGGAGAGCTATGACTTGGTAGGGTTCATTGTCGGAGTGGTGGAAAAAAAGAATATCATCGACGGCAGTTCCATTGTTCCAGACGATGTAATCCTCGGCCTGCCTTCATCCGGCTTACATACCAATGGTTATTCACTGGCACGAAGAGTCTTTGGTATAGATGCCAACCCTTCGTGTTTAAATAAATTTTATCCTGAACTAGGAAAGAGCCTCGGTGAAGAATTGCTCCAGGTCCACCTTTGCTACTATCCAAAACTTAAGCCAGCCTTGCCCCTAATCAAAGGTATAGCTCATATTACCGGTGGTGGCTTTATTGGGAATATACCTCGCGTCCTACCCCAAGGCGTTGCCGCTCATCTTCATAAAGACTCCTGGGATATATTGCCCATTTTCAAGCTTATCCAAGAAAAAGGCAATATAGAAGAAGCGGAAATGTATCAAGTGTTCAACATGGGGATAGGCATGATCGTTGTTTGTTCCCCCCAGCAGGTAGCCAAGATTACCAATATCTTGCCCCAGGCTAAAGTTATCGGCGAGATAATTAAGAGAGAAGACGAAGAAAGAGCAATAATAAACTAAAGGAGGTCCTGTGCGTGCCCTAATTAGTGTTTCGGATAAATCAGGCGTGGTTGATTTTGCCCGAGGTCTAAAGGAGCTGGATGTTGAGATATTCAGCACCGGTGGGACCAAGAAGTCTTTAGAGGCTGCTGGAGTAAAAATACATAGCGTCTCGGAGCTTACTGGCTTCCCTGAGATCCTCAATGGCCGGGTGAAGACTTTGCATCCCGCAGTGCATGGAGGCATCTTAGCTCGTCGTGACCTTCCTCAGCACTTATCCGAGCTAACCCAGAACCGTATTGAGCCCATTGACATAGTAGTAGTCAACCTCTATCCCTTTGTGGAAACGGTGAGCAAGCCCGGGGTTTCCTTAGACGAGTCGCTGGAAAACATCGATATTGGCGGACCAAGCATGCTTCGCTCCGCAGCCAAAAATTTCCCCTCCGTCCTGGTAATAGTCGACCCCGGGGATTACGATACAATCTTGCAAAAGCTGCGCCAGGGCAATATAGATTCAGAATACAGGAAGCGATTAGCCCAAAAAGCTTTCCAGCATGTTGCTCTCTACGATACTGCCATCGCTCAATACCTTAACGAAGAAGCCTTCCCCGAAGAGATGACCATAGCTTTGAAAAAGGCTCGCAGCCTTCGCTATGGCGAGAATCCCCATCAGCAAGCTGCCTTTTACGTTGAGCAAAATGTGAGACGAAGACAAGACGGCCTGGCATCGCTGGAACAGCTTGGCGGGCCCGAAATTTCCTTTAATAACCTACTCGATTTAGATGCTGCTTTAAACGTGTTGAGCGATTTTACTGCACCCACCATTGCCATAATGAAGCATACTAATTCCTGTGGACTTGCCTCCCATAATGATTTAGCCGAGGCTTATCGGAGAGCTTTGACGGGCGACCCTGTAGCTTCCTTTGGCGGCATAGTTGCCAGTAACCGGAGCATAGATTTAGCCACCGCCAAGGAAATAGATAAAACTCATTACGACGCTGTTGTTGCTCCGGAATATCAGAAGGAGGCCTTGGAATTACTGGGAAGGAAACAAAGTCTGCGCCTTGTGAAAGTTGCCCCCTATCATCCTTCGTCCTCCGAATCGTGCTTCGATTTCCGTTACATCAGAGGTGGCTTCCTAGCGCAAGCGCCAGACTCGCTAACCGAGTCCGAACTCCAGCCCCGCATAGTAAGCAAGCGCCAACCAAGCAAGGCAGAGTTATCAGACCTGCTCTTTGCCTGGAAGGCGGTTAAGGGCATAAAATCCAATGCCATAGTTATCGCCAAGGACAAAACATTGTTAGGCATGGGAGCCGGACAGCCGAGCCGGGTGGTAAGCGTTGAGCTAGCTTTAAAAAGAGCTGGCGAGCGAGCTAAAGACAGCGTCCTTGCCTCAGATGCCTTCTTCCCCTTCACCGATGGCCCGGAATTGGCAATCAAGGGCGGAGTCACCGCCATTATCCAGCCCGGTGGCTCGGTAAGAGATAAAGAGGTAATTGAGCTGGCAGACAAGTATAATGTAGCCATGGTATTTACCGGTGTTCGCCATTTTAGACACTGAAACGAGAAATACGAAGCACTACACTCTAAATCCTAAACTTTAAGAATCTGGATTTGAAATTTGTTTAGAATTTAGATATTAGGATTTAGGGTTTCTATAAAGGGGTGAGAAATGCTAATGATTAGCAAAGAGGCTGTGCACAGCGTTATGTCGCTCAAGAAAAAAATAGCTGACCCCGAAAAAAGGGCAGAGTGTATTGCCGATGTGGAAGATATGATAAAAATAAAGGTATCCCATCTGGCAAGGGCGGAGTGGGGTTCTTGTTGCGGTAACATCTGCAATTTGGCATCACAAATAGACAACGAACTACAGATGCTCCAGAATATCTTAGCGGTTTTAAGGAATGGGGATAGCACGAAGGCACGTTCTCGCTTAGGGGACTACATTACTTTCTTGCAGGAAAACTATAGACCAGAGCCTGAGCACTGGTAACCTATGGCTAGAGTAGTAATTGTATCGGACATGTTACGTGGCTTTCTCGAGGAAGGTTACCCACTTTATTGCGGCATCGATGCCCAGAATATCATACCCAACATCCAGAAATTACTGGAGCGAGAGTTAGAGCAAGGCTCGAAAATCTTCTATTTATGTGACCACCATATACCCAACGACCCGGAATTCAAAATGTTCCCGCCCCACTGCATTGAAGGTACTGAGGAAGCTGAACTCATACCCGAGCTTTTGCTATATCCCGGTGAAATAATACCCAAAAGGACTTTCAGCAGTTTCTACAACACTCCTTTAGACAAAAGACTGGAGGCAATCAAGCCCGAAACTATAGTCGTCTGTGGCGTAACCACCCATATTTGTGTCCTGCACGCAGTAATTGATGCCAGAAACAGGGGCTATGAAGTTGAAGTCCCCGTTGATTGTGTTGCTTCCTTCGACAAAAAAGCTCACTCCTTCGCCCTGGACTATATGGAGAGGGTGCTTGGAGCCAAGCTTATTAGACCCTCGGCTAAGGTTTCTCCGCCTCGTTTCGAAATTCCCGATTCCTGGTTGAACGGGGAAACTGCCGACATTTATTTTCCCCGCACCGTGGAAATACTTAAGAAAGAGGGGATCAATCCCGTAGCAACTATGGAGGTATTTCCTCGCCGAGCTGGTATCTTTTGCGGCATAGAAGAAGTTAAATCTTTGCTCACCAAAGTTCTTCCTGAGGATAATTGTGAAGTATGGGCGTTATCTCAAGGCGAGCCTTTCGACAGGAAAGAAGTAGTCTTGCGCATAAAAGCCCCTTATCAAAGCTACGGAACTTATGAAACAGCTTATCTAGGCATACTCTCTCATTGCAGCGGCTGGGCCACTGCTGCCCGAGAATGCGTTGATGCTGCCCGGGGCATTCCTGTCATCAGCTTTGGGGCCCGCCATGTCCACCCTTCGGTGGTTGGCATTATGGAATACTCCGCTATAGTCGGAGGCTGCACTGGCTGCGCCAGTACCGCTGGAGCAAAACTCGCTGGCATCCAACCCACAGGGACTATTCCCCATGCCCTCATCATTATCATGGACAGCACTGCTAAGGCCACTCTTGCTTTTGACAAGCATATGCCTCCCGAAGTGCCCCGCATTGCCCTGGTGGACACTTTTGAGGACGAGGTTAGAGAAAGTGTGACTGTGGCCAAAGCCATGCAAGGAAAGTTACAAGGCGTAAGATTAGACACACCCTCGGAAAGGGGTCGAGTTACTGCTGACTTGGTCAAAGAAGTTAGAGCCTGGCTGGACCTCGAGGGATTTAAGGACGTGCAAATAGTCGCCAGCGGTGGACTTGACCCAGAGCGAATCAGATATTTTATCGATGAAGGGGCACCTGTGGATATTTTCGCTGTTGGCAGCTACATCAGCGATGCCAAGCCCATTGACTTCACCGCTGACCTTCATGAAATAGAAGGCAAACCCATTGCCAAGAGAGGCAGAATGCCCGGCATCACTCCCAACCCCAGGCTAAAGAGAGTGATGTAAAAACTCGCAGAAGAATTTTATTATGCTTATTCATGTATAATTAACTACATAATCCCGTGTAAAATTCCTCTCCCTTGACGGGAGATGATTAAGGTGAGGGTGATGTCCCCCTCCCTCTGACTCCCTCCCACTAGGGGAGGGAGAATTATAAGAAGTTTTGCGGAATACCATAATTTAGACAATCTCTCATAAACAAGTTTATCTCTCGAGATTGCTTCGCCTTTGTTAAGGACTTGAATGGCACGCTAGTAAGCAAGGAAAAGGGGGAAAAGGAAGAAAGGCCGAGGCCCGTCTTAAGCACCTCATGATTTTAATGAGATTATTGCAATGAATGTAGATAAGTATCATAATAAAGTGCATACAAAAGAAGTTAAAGGAGGACAAGATGGCAACACTCTTCATTCACGCACCTTGGAAGAAGGCCCCACCGCCTGGACGATATGCCTTTGAATATATCTATCAGACTGGTATTGGTGAAGGATATGCAATTGAGCGAAAATGGGAAGGGATTATTAAGCGAGGTTGGAGCGTCGTACTGCTTAGGTGCGATAAAGACAAAAAACGCGCAGAGGGAATTCTTAGGGAATTAAAGCCAACAGGGATACATGTCACTGGGCGTCAGCGATATAACGTCCATATCGAGGGGCTGAAGAAGGTTTCTTTCAAGAAAGAAGTGAAATTTAACCATTATGGGGTTGCTGTGATTGATTGCTGATTAACGGCCAGAGTGTCATTCCTAGTACACCGAAAAGAAAGAGGAGGGAAATCCCTCCTAGACGCCAACTATATGTCCTTAGTGTCTGTTCAAGCTCACTTTAGGGTCATTTCTTAGGCTTTAGCAGCTTTTGTATTCTTCGCATGTGCTTAGCTTCAGCATCACTATCTTGGTGTTTGCCGAGGTGAATTTCGAGATTCTTAAACCACTTTCCACAATGCGGGCATAACCCTTCAGTCATTAACACCCTCCTTTGAAACGGTTATCATTCCTAGCGTCCGCCTAAGTTCTATTCCTCACCTCTGACTTCGTCAAAGAAATCTTCGAGTGCTTGTTCCTCTCTACTCCTCACTTCATCTAACGGAGGGCGATGAGGACCGCCAAAGGAAGAACTGTTAGGAAACGGACGGAGAGCTGCTTTCTCTAATTCACTCCTTGGGTCTGGCCCTGGCTTCCCGGATTTTCGTCCCATTTTATTAACCTCCTTTATAGCTTCCACACATCCGCTCAAGCTTTAACAGGCACCTCTCTTGTCCCTGGACCCCCTACCTTCGGACTTTTGAGCGGATGGCGGCCGTAGCCCCGGCCCACACCTTCCGTGCTCTTTTTCCCTACTTTTGTCTTCGGCATCTTACTAACCCCCTTCAAATTTTTCTGTATCTATTATACCATAATAACCACGTGTTAATTAGGAATAATTATCTAAATTATTGTAACCGAGTAAACAATGATTAAATATGGCTTAGCAGCGGTAGTTGTATCGCTGATATGGTTTTTCGTCAGAGGATATTTGGGGATGCCTGATGATACACCACTGTTTCACGAAGGCATATTTTTGTTCGGAGATAGGTTAGCAGTAATCTTGGGGATTGCAGGTGTCATTATAGCGGTTATCGGCGCGATAAAGTTCTTCAGGGAGACATGACGCGTGTCACCTTAGTCGGCGCAGACGACGGAGACTTTCGTTCAAACTCTCTCTTTGCCTTTGTCCAAGTTTGTTCAAACCATCTTGATGAATATTTCTAAGTCCCTTGGGTAAATACAAGTCTCTAACCCATTCTGAATGCTCCGAACGTCTTTCCGATTCTCCTTCCACTATTATTACGTCCTCATCGTCCTCATCTTCGTCATATTCGTCTTCAATGACGCGGTAAATGCGTCTTCGACGGCTTCTTCTACCCCCAAGAATAAAGAGGAAAAGGACTCCAATTGTAGCTAGCAAACCAAGGGCCCAAGCTATGCCATACATGACCCATACCACTATAAATGGTACTAGGATTACTATTGCTATCCAAAAATACTTACTCTTTAACATCTCACCCACTTTATTTCGCGAGAGACTCACTCAATCTTCGTCAAAATCGCCTTCTTCTATTCGCTCTCGCAAAAGCTCCCCGTCTTTTAGATAATAGTAACACGAGAATGAGATAATTTCAAGGTCTAGTCGCATATTGACTGTGATTAGCAATAGATATACTGGCTTTTATGTTTTACGCTTTCCTTACTTCTTCCACTATCCTGGGCAATATCTCACCTGTTCTTCCTTGAATTAAATAGTCTGATACGCCTTCGTGGGTGAGCGGCGTAGGGTCAGCATTCACCTCTATTATCTTCACATTAGCCTTATGCCCCATTACATCCAGGCCCGTGACACCCGAATGAAACCTCGCCATCCTGGGTAGATTGGCAAAAGGATAAACTACTGCTGATGTCCCGCAGATAAGCATCAGGTCACATCTCAAAGCTTCTTTTTCCGATTCCTCCATGACGTCCGAAGGTATTGGCTCCTTGAAGTGAACCACATCATATTTCAGGGCAGCACCACACTTACAGCGAGGCGGAAGCTCATCCAGGGAGATCTCTTCTCTGGCAAACCTTAAGCCGCAAGAAATACACCTCAGGGCATGGGTGCTGCCATGATATTCTAAAACCCTCTTGCTTCCCGCCTTCTTATGTAGACCATCAATGTTTTGCGTGATTACGCACTTTAGTATTCCCAGAGCTTCAAGCTCGGCCAGAGCATAGTGACCCGGATTTGGCTCGGCCTGCCTGATTTGTTCATAAAATGTCCCGTATGTCCCCTGAAACCCCAGCACTTCCTCCCAGTATGTCCTGGGGTTGTTCAGGAAAAGCTCGTATCTTTGATAAGCCTTGGCCTCTGCCTCTTTGTTCGTGGTCCAGATCCCTTTTGGTCCCCTGAAATCAGGTATGTCTGATTCGGTTGACATGCCCGCCCCGGTTAAGGCAATGGCATATTTGCTTTCCGCCAAATCCTTGGCTGCCCGCTCGACCAGGTCTTCCATTTAGGCGAAACCAATCCCCTCTACTTCTATCAGATTGCCATCGATTTTTGTTCTGGCGCCCAGAAATTCCTCGATAAGCCACAGGTTTGTCTCCACATGTTCAGTAATGCGAGGGACTGAATACCTGGTGACCCCCTCGGCTAAGCCAGCATAGATTATGAGATGGTCTGCGATATATCTATCAACTGCGGCGCCAGTTTCGACATCCTCTATAAACCTCCCAGCCACATATCTTCCTATAGATTCCGAGCTTCTGCCTGGCCTCCCTGCCCTATCGGAACCCAATCGGTTACCCAGGCTCGTCTCGGTATATATCGCCAGGGCTGCTCCTTCTTGAAGGGAGCTTTCATCCTCGATTTTCTCAATTTCTGCTTTATACCCATAAGAGCTTAACACCCTCTGGCATTCCGCTGCCATCCTCTGGCTTACCCTCTTTTCCTTCAAATGCGAGGAAAGCGCTATGCCTTTGATACCCAAAATCTCCCCCTGCTCGGTGAGATTTAACGGCTTCAATTTCTCCGCCGGCTCGACTCTAACTTCTATAATCCCACCGCCTCTTGGCACATAACCAGGACGGATTATGTCAAATTCAGCTCGAACACCCATTCGCTTTAGAAACGGAAGCAAAACAAACTTCATATGATAAGCCGAAGGGGCAAAGTCCTGAAACAGCCCGCCTTCCAGCCTGAATTTGGAGGGCTTTCGGGCAAAGCAAGCTAAAGGCAAAAGCGTCTGGGCCATCATGGTGGTTGAGCCCGCCGTCCCTATGTCCCAGCTATACTCTCCTCCAGTGAACCTTTCTCCGGGTGTGTAGGTAATCTCCTTGGAACCCATCACAGCATTGCCCACCATGCCATGGCACATCTCCTGGCAAGCCTGTACCACTTTAAGATGCTGCGCCCTTAAGCCTGGCTTATCCCTCCCCGCCCTGATATTTTCTATCTTTATTTCCTCACCCAGCAGGCTAGCCAGCGCCAAAGAATAGCGGACTATGGTCCCGCTCCCCGACTTCGCCCCACCGTCTATAGTTATCATGTAGGAATTCGCCCAGACACCCTTAGTGCACAGGAAAGTTGTTTTTTGTGCTGGCTAATTTATTACCGCCGCAACCCCCACACCAGTTTCCCCAGCCCTACCTTCTTTTGAACGCTTCCGGTCAGCAATCTGTCCGAATTAAAAATGCGGACCGCTACCGCTATCATTATTATCGTGAAAACTGCTGTATAAGCAATACCGCCGATTACCAGCGAATAATTGTCCATCATAAGAGCCCGCATAACCATCATGGGGTGGGAAAAAGGTATGGCAAACGCAAGAATTCTTAAGAGGGCGGGAAGGGTATCGAAATCTTTAAACAAGGTTATGAACATGGAGATCATAGCCAGGGCGGTTATCGGGAAGACTAGTGCCTGAGCACTTCTATAGTTCTTAGCAAATGTTCCCAGAACTATACATAGTGAAAGCCCGGCTAAAAGAGCTACGAATAACGAAATTCCTACCAATAAATAATCTTGCATGCCCAGGGCCAACCCAAAATCTGCCAGATTTATAGCTGAAATCTGGAACGAACTCATGTAGCGTGAAAATCCAATCATATAGATGGCTGCCATTATCAACCCCACCAGGGCGCTACCGACTATTTTGCCGATTACTATATGACTTCTCCTTACGGGCAGGGTTAACAATGTCTCCAGGGTCTTGTTTTCCTTCTCCAAGCCCATCGAAGCTATTACGGAGGCCCCCGCCATGATTATAAGCATCATTACTACAATTGGAATAGCTATTGATTGTGAACTTAGTATATTGCCCAGTTGACTTGACGATAGCCCTTCTATCTCCTTTCCCTTGAAAAACGTGGTTTCAACTCTTTGCGTCGGGGCCAAGACGAGGGCTGGATCAAAGGAGCTATCTTGTTGTATCATTTCACTAGATATCTCCTGGTTCACTGATTGGATAAGCCCTTCAACTACGACTGGGGATATGGAATCCATCATCCCCGCTCCTCTCATTATCCAGTAAATTTCTATTTCCCCGGGATGATTGGCATAAATGTTTTGGCTGAAGTTTTCCGGTATTACCATAAGCGCAACTCCATCTCCTTCCCTTACCTCTTCCAAGCCTTCTTCAGCATCACCGCCATCATAGATAACCTCCGCCCTCTCGGTAATAACGGCCATGGCTATATCAGAAAAATCGCCATCGTCCATATCCACGATTCCTATGACTGGCTTCTCCTCCATTGTTTCCCCGATGCTGCCAATCGATTGCCCCACAAGTCCAAACACTATGGCAATAACTACTATTGGAAGTATGGTTGAGAGGGTAAACAATTCCTTGAAATCTTTCTTTATTATGTTGCCAATCATTTTATTGCCTTAACAAAAGCCTCTTCTATATTTCCAGCGTCATATTCCTTTTTAAGTTCCGCAGCAGTCCCGCTGGCAACTATTTTCCCATCGTTTATCAAAGCGATGCGGTGACATAAGAGCTCTACCTCAAGCATATTATGCGAAGACAATAAAACTGCCACTCCTGCCTCGACTGAGCTATTTATTATTTTCCTCACCTCTTGAGCATTTACCACGTCCAGGCCCGAGGTAGGCTCATCTAATATTGCCAATCTCGGGTTTACCATTAAAGCTCTGCCCACGAGCAAACGCCGTGTCATTCCCTTGCTGTATGTATCAACTTTATCATTTATTCTCTTTCCTAAATTGGCTATTTCCAGTCCTCTTTGGACCATATCCCGGGATTTCTCTCCATCGCCAAAGAATTTGGCGATAAAATTCAGGTACTCTTTGCCCGTGAGATTTTTATAGGCGCCAGCCTCTTCAGGCAAATAGCTTATTATCCTTCTCACCTCTCCTGCCTCTCTAGGAAGTTCATAGCCAAAGACTGTTATCGAGCCGGAGGTTATTTGAAGCAGCGTGGCAATAACTCTCAATGCGGTTGTCTTTCCCGCACCATTAGGACCTATCAGACCAAATATTTCCTTTTCGTTTACTTCAAAAGAGATTCCCTTTATTGCCCTGAAGCTCCCGTAGTCCTTGACCAGCTCTCTAACTTCTACTGCTTTCATTTATCTCCCGTATCGTAATAGCTATAGGCTAGCCGGCGCTACCGAATAGCGGACTGTCATCCCCTACGGCGCGGTTGCACATCCAAGTTTGCCCTTAGTAGAGCTTCTACTGGATGCGTTCCATTCGCCACATCACAAAATACTGAAATTGCAAGCTGACTACCTTTCCTTGCTGGAGGAGTTACAACATTTTGCTTGGTGCAAGTTTCCATCGAACCTAGGCAAGAACAGAATTTTTTCTAAACCTACTCGTCATCAATTCTAATCATACCATCATAGTGTTTACTTATTGCCTTGTTTAACTTTCGATAAAAGTTTATGCCCTTCTTGTAGCACTGCTTGTCCTCTTTAGGGATAACCAGCATAATCGCACACCAACCATTCCCCTCATCCCAATAGATAACGTCAACTTCCTTCCCTTTTGCCATCCAGGCTCTTTCCCCGAATTCAGGGGCGCTCTTATGATAGTCTGTGCAACTTATGACCTCTGACAAAATATCATCCTCTACTTGCATCATACTCTATCACCTCCAATTGCAAATTTCTTTTTCAGATCTTCAAAAAGATACGCATCTTGCGTTTCAATTCCCTCAAAGAAATAAATCAAAGGGAAGATGCCTTCGTCTCGGGCTTTTTTTAGAACATTCTTGGAATATTTTTGCGCTATCAAAACAGCCGCAATGCACTCTGCTCCTAATTCTCGCATATAATCCTTTAGCTGGATAATATCCTCAATCCTTGCAGCATGGGTCTTAACTTCGACAATAATCTTTCTCGATGTGCCCACCGGTTGAGCATCTTTTACAAAAATATCAACATGACCCTCTGGTAGAGCTTTTTCACCGAGGACTTCAAAATCATTTCCTTTTAAATTGTTTAAACCTATCTTCAAGAAAAAGTCCTGTAATTTATGGATATCAGATAGGTAATGTCGAATTATGGATTGAAGTATCAGTTCTTGAAAATAGAAAACCTCGGGCAATGATTCTAAACTTTTATTCCAAGTCAATTTTGGCTGAAAGCTTTCATAACTATTAAGTTTTAGCTCTTCCGTGAAGTGATTGGACAACTCGCCCATCTGAGAAACCGCGTGCAGGGTAATTTGGTCGGCCTGAAAATGTGTTTTTCTATACCCACCCCTTAAAAGCAGATTCTCTGCAACATAGGCAAACTCTGGTCTAACCATAGGTTCGTTCATGTCTCTAATTGGTTCCAAATATAATCTGAAAGGAAAGTAATATGTTTTACCCGACATCTTAAATGTAATAGGTGGCCAAGGCGGGAGTTTATCCGCTCCTTTTAAAGCTTCTTTTTTCACAACCTTATAGAGATTAAATACTCTCGCCCCGTAAAGAAACGAAACGTAGTCGCCTTCTTGAATCTCGACGAATGTCCACAGGCCGCTTATACTGCTTGTAAAGCCTGCCAGTCCATATCTCATACACAAATTTAAATTCGTTTTGTTTGAAACTGAAATTAAGAAGTACGCCATTTCAATCTACCCAAAACCCGTTAGCCTTGCCTCCAAACTTAGTATACACGAAATTCGGTTTTTTGGGTCAGCCACTGTCAAAACTGCGATGCTATTAGGGCAAACGCTGTTGTATAATATACTCGGAGCAAGATATGTCTGGCGTGGGACAGAGGACGGGAATTGCCAACTTGCCTTTGCATTATGGCAAGGTGCCGCCGTGGCTTTTCGGGCGGATGTGCCAGCTCGCCCGGGAAATTACCGTTGTTACGGTAACGGAGTTTGGCACTGAGGAGATGCTGCGCCGCCTTTCCGACCCTTTCTGGTTTCAGGCTTTCGGCTGCGTCCTGGGCTATGACTGGCATTCCAGCGGTGTTACCACCACCGTCTGCGGCGCCATAAAAGAAGGAACGCGAGGACTGGAAAGAGAGCTGGGCTTATTTGTGGCCGGGGGCAAGGGCAGGACTTCACGGAAAACTCCTCTGGAGATAGAAAACACCGGGCATCTGTTAAGAGTAAATCCGTCGTCCCTGGTCTACGCCAGCCGGATGTCAGCCAAGGTGGATAATTCCGCCCTCCAGGATGGCTATCAGCTCTATCACCACAGCTTCTTCTTCACCAGAGACGGCTCCTGGGCAGTCATCCAGCAAGGTATGAATGAGGTCAATCACTATGCACGCCGCTACCACTGGCTTGGGGAGAACGTCATTGACTTTGTCTGCGAGCCCGAGGCGGCTATCTGTTCCCAGGCCAGGGGGGAGGCATTGAATTTGGTGGCCCTAGAGAGCACAAAGGTGAGGGAGGTCATTGCCCAGGTCGCTGCCGAAGAGAAGCCAGATAAGATCGTCGGCCAGCTAAATAAGCTAAAGACCTTAAACCTGCCCCGGCGAGCTTATATCAGCCTGGAAGATATTCACCCTGACAGGCTAAGTAAGATTTTCCTCGCCGCTTATGAACATAAGCCCGAAAACTTTGAATCACTGCTAGCCCTGGAGGGCATAGGCCCCAAAACCCTCCGCGCCCTGAGTCTTATCTCAGAGCTGGTTTATGAGACACCGGTCAGCCTGCGAGACCCGGCAAGCTACAGTTTTGCCCACGGCGGCAAAGATGGCTATCCTTATCCTGTGGACAGGAAGACCTACGATAGCAGCATCCAATTTCTGGCCCAGGCGGTGGAAAAGGCTAAAATCGGAGATAGAGAGAAGCTCGAAGCCTTCAGGCGACTGAGGGCCTGGCAGTAAAAGAAGTTAAAAATGAGTGAATTTGACATCGCATCTTATGTTTCCCACATTGAGGCAAACCGCTCGGTCAAGGATGCTTTAATGCAAAGCTTAAAGACACGCCGACCTCCATATCGCATCTCCGTAACTGACTTACTTAACCTCAAACAGGCTTACTTCAGGAGAAAGTATCCTGAAATAGTTCCGCCTCTGGAGAAACAGCAGCTTATGTGGGCTGGCACCGGCTTTCACAAGACCTTCGGCTCAGCCGTATCCAGCGAAGAATATCTGGAGCAATTTGTAGAAGCCGAGGGCATAGTGGGAAAGATTGATATCTACGAAAAGATTCCCGTGGAGGTTAAGACCACCTCCACGCCTGTAGACACGAAGGATTTATTGAAATACAGGCCAACTTATATTGAGAAGCTGGGCATGTACTGTGCTATGGTCAATGTCCACGAGGGAGAAATTATCATTTATCAGCGCCAAGGAGAGGAATCGCCCTCGAATTCCCCTCTGCTTGTCTCTCACGTTACTTTCCCGGACCTGGAGGCAATTAGAGAGGAAATGCGGCGGAGACGCGACCTCCTGGTGCAAGCGCTCATTGACAACGATCCCAGTAATTTACCCGTTTGCCCCTGGTTCAACAGGCAGTGTGATTACTCGCAGGTATGCGACTGCGCAACCACATCGGTGCCCGCATCGCACGAGATAGCTGATTTAGCCGGGGAAATTTATGTCGATAGCACAACTTGCGAGCTACTCCTCAGCAAAATGGCTGGGCCTCAACCATTCCAACTGTTTGGCATCAACGATATTGTTTTCCCCCGTAAAGCATATTTTGAGCGCCTTCAGTTGAGTAAAGGAGTCCAAGAAGAGAAGGGAGAGTATCTTCGTTCCATGGATGAGCTTGGCTTTCTCGATGCACTCCGTGATTCATTACGCTTCGGTGCCCCGGGCAAAGCGCAGAGGATCCCCGTGAAACATGCTCCGCTAGCCGACCTAGTCCAAATCTGGCAGAACCTGCCCACCATCCTGCGCGGCCCAAAATTTTCTTCACTGGTGGAAAGGGAACGTTTGCCCAGAGCATTCCCTCATTACTTCCTCCGGCTGGGATTTGACTGCGCCTTAACAGAGAACACAAAAGGCAGGATGTTACTCTACTATGTTAGAGTTCCCAAAGAGGATGCCAAACTGATGGTCTATGATGTAAATTTCAGGAATTTGAATGCTGTTAAAGCTGAAGCATTACGCAGGCTTGAGCTTCTGGAAAAGGCGACATCACCACTGCAGCTTCCCAAATGCCCTTCATGGATGTGCTCTTACTGCGACTACAGGCTCGAATGTGGCGAAGCTTGACACAGGTATTAACTTAGGAGAAATTTAGTCTACCGAATGGCCTAGTTGGAAAGAAGCAAAAGGGAAGTTAGTATATACTTGAGTCATAGGAAATTGCCAATGTACAATTGAATTCGTCGGAGTAGTGGAAATGCTAACGGGAATACATTTTCTCTTGACTTATAAATGCGATTTAGAATGTGACCATTGTTTTGTATATAGCAGCCCACAGGCAAAGGGAACCTTCACGCTGAACCAGATAAAGAAAGTGTTCGATGAATTAGGCAAAATTGAGACAATAGAATGGATATATTTTGAAGGTGGTGAACCGTTTCTATTCTACCCTCTAATGTATGAAGGCACTAAGGTTGCTCATGATATGGGATTCAAGACCGGAATAGTAACTAACGCATACTGGGCAACATCAGAGGAGGATGCAGAACTGTGGCTAAAGCCATTTCGCGATTTGGGAGTATCCGATGTAAGCATCAGCGATGATGCATTACACTATGAAGACAAGGAAGCAAGTCCTGCCAAAAATGCCCTAAACGCTGCCAGAAAGTTGGGCATGCCCTGTGGATCCATCTGTATTGATACGCCCACAGTTGAAGAAGGTGTTGACAAAGAGCAGGCCAAAGGAAAACCTGTTATCGGTGGTGGCGCTATGTTTAGAGGAAGAGCAATTGAAAAGCTGATAGCAGGCCTGCCTCGTAAACCGTGGGAAGAATTCACAGAATGTCCTTATGAGGACCTTAAAAATCCCGGGAGGGTGCATCTCGACGCATATGGCAACATCCATATTTGTCAGGGGTTGAGTATGGGTAATATGTGGGATGTCCCACTATCAGAGATAGTCGAGCAGTACAATGCTGATTCTCACCCAATCTGTGGACCTCTAGTGAACGGAGGACCTGCTCGTTTGGCTAAAGAATATGAAGTCCAGAACGAAGATAAATATGTTGATGCTTGCCATATGTGCTATCTTGTTCGCTTGGCATTGATATATAGGTTCCCAAAATACCTGGCACCGAGGTCGGTTTACGGATTGCAGTGAGGACCGCCAGCTTTGCACGATGGGGAACAAGAGAATTTGGGCGTTGGGCCAATGTGCAGCCATCTTGTGATAAAATGAAAGATTGATAGGTGAGCAATGAATTGGTTAGACATAGTCATAATAGTCGTGGCGGTTTTACTTGGTATCGTAGGCTTGCGGCAAGGAATTATCAAGACAGTATTCGGTATTGCCGGGTTAATAGGTGGCATAGTTTTAGCCGGGCGTTATTACGGCGGGCTTGCGGCATTGCTTTCTCCTTCCGGTGCTACCTGGGCCAACATAGCTGCTTACGCCATCATCTTAATAGCTACTTTAATTGTAGCTGCTGTGATTGGCTCGCTCGTAGCCAAGCTGGTTCACCTCGTCCTGCTTGGTTGGCTGGATAGACTTGTGGGCTGTATCCTCGGCGTCTTTATAGGAGGCCTGATATGTGCTGCCGTTCTCGCTATTGTAGGTAAGTATTACCCGGGCGCGGAGACAGTTATTAGTCAATCGGTAATAGCCAGATTCTTGATGGAGCGATTTCCTTTGTTATTAGCACTTCTACCTGAGGAATTTGATTTCATTCGCGATTTCTTTTCACCGTCAGGGTAGATCTATTAAGAGCCGGCGTATAATTTACTCTTCAAGAACTTCATCAAATACCTTTTTTAATTCCTTCTTAGGCCTGTAACCGATAATTTGCTGAACAGGCTGACCGCCTTTAAATATGAGCATAGTGGGAATGGCAGTTATTCCGTACTTGACAGCCAAAGGACCATTCTCATCCACATTCACTTTAGCGAAGTCTATTTTACCATTATATTCTTTCTCTAATTCCTCCAGAACAGGAGCGGCAGCAAGGCAAGGAGCACACCATTGTGCCCAGAAATCTACCAAAACTGGCGACTTCGATTGCAGAACAACATTTTGAAAGTTATCCTCACCTACTATTGCTTGTATCATAAATTGACCTCCTTATTTAAAATCTAAAGAAAAAAAATTAATGGCGTTTCTCATTGTCTGTTCAGCAATTGTAGCTTCAGCAATTCCTTTAAGTTGAGACACGGCCTCTAAGCCTCTTAAAACATTAGCGGGTCGGGACTCATACCGTGCTGCACTTCCATAAGTAACAGGGCAATCTGTCTCCAGAAGTAATCTCGGCAAAGGGGCTTCTTTGACTGCCCTTCTATGCTCTTCATGATACTCCGCAGCTGGCGTGGCAGAAACAAAATAGCCACCATCAATTATACCCCTAAGAACACTGGAAAAGCCAGTGAACCAATGAAAAACGGCCTTTATCTATGCCGACATCCTGAATCAGGTGTAGTGCATCCTTCCAGGCATATCTGCTGTGAATTATCGCCGGCTTAGCATGCTTCCTGGCTATATTCAGAAGCCGACCGAGAACCTCTTTCTGCAATTCCTTGGACGCTGCCTTCAGCACCCTCTTGTCATAGTCCAGACCTATTTCACCAACAGCAACCGCCGAAGCGATATTTTGCTCAATAAATCGCAAATTATCATCTATCTCGAAAGTTCCCAGATTACCTAGCTCCCAAGGATGTAAACCTAAAGCAGGATAGACAAAACGGCGATGTTTTTGCGATATTTCCAATGTTTTTATGTTCGATTGGTGGTTCGACCCCACAGCTACTATTGCAATAACGCCTGCTTTTTTAGCTTCCTCGAGCACCAAATCAAGATTATTCAGTTCGTCAAGATGGGCATGAGTATCGATGAGCTTGTACACTAGATTTTCTTCTCTTTAAGCATGGCTTTATAATACTTAAGCCCCGCCTCAGTCGGCTTGTAGCCGTAGAGGGAGAACCTATCTTCTCGTTCCCTGGTAATTAAATTTGCCGACACCAATGCTCGTAACATTGCCTCGCCAAAGTACCCAGCCAAGTTAAGATGATGGTCAGGAACTGCTTTTTTGGTCGCTTCGTACTCCCGGCAAATAGCGGCCAAGAGCTTTGCCGGCTCCCTTTCCAGGTTCTGGAGGAGAGCTTGCATAGTCTCCGTCTGCTTTACTACGTCAACAAAATCTTCGAAGGCACCCATATCCGCTAACTCTTAATTTTAACAGTAATGAAGAGGTCACCTGGAGTCTGCCCTTCCAATCCCATCCCCCTCAGTCTTACCTTCGTGCCCTGGGTAACCCCTGGTGGGACTTTGACTATAAGTTTTTTCTTTTCCTTGCCTCTCTTGTACTTTATTTTCTTATCGACACCGGAGGCAGCTTCTTCCTGAGAGAGATAGATTTCATGGTACAAATCCTCTCCCTTGCTCTGCCGGGAGAGTTCCTGTATACCCAGCAGTCTTTTAAGAGTAAACCTGATGACCTTGCCGAAAAGCCGTGACAATAAAGGTGGTTTATACTCCGAAGTCGATGTGGACCAATTCTTTCCTGATGGTTGACCCGAGGAGGTGAAAACAAAACCTCTGCCACCGAAAAACAAATTGTCCACAAATCCCTCATCGAACCTCAACCCAGCTTCCTGAAACATCCTTGCCAGCTCTTGAAATAAATAGGGATTGTTAAAAGCATCCGCAAACACCCGCTCCTGGCTGTAATAGGGCCCACCAGCATATTGAGCACCATATCCAGCAAAACCGGCCTGTCTCATCCTATCATATTCCTGCCGCTTCGTTTCGTCGCCCAACACAGCATAGGCCTCGTTGATTTCCTTAAATTTTTCCCCCGCCCACTTCTCATTTCCTAAATTTTTGTCGGGATGATATTTCATGGCAAGCTTCCTGAAAGCACGTCTTATTTCCTCGCGACTAGCCCTCTCACAAACACCAAGAATAGAGTAATAATCCTTCGTACCGCGATACATTTGCCCGAAAAGATATTTTAACGATTAAAGCTCACTGCGGCAAGTAAAAAAAGTTCCTCTCCCTCCATGGGAGGGATGGCGGAGGATATTACACTTCGCATTAAGCCGGGATAAATTATTTCTCAGGAGCTAGTCTAAAAACTTCTTTTCCACCTCAGCTGGTGGAATGCCGTTTTCATCCCAGCCGCGCTTCTGATAGTACAGTGAAAGGAGCTTCTGGAAATCTTCCCGTCCGATCACTTTGCCCGCGTTTGGACCCGTAAGAGGAGGATTAGCCCAAACCTTGTAGGGAAGTGTGTCATCTTTGCGGCCCATACCAAGGCGGGCATTTATCAGTCTTGTTAGGTCGTATATGTCATTCGAGAGTCCTAGAAGCTCCTCAAGGGACGTTTCGTTTCCAGTCACATATTTGTAGAAATTCGCATAGTGCCGCTCGCTCAGCCCAAGTTCAATCCAGGGCAGCCGGCAAACACCAAGCATGTCAAACAACGGGCGCACTTTCTGGTGATATATCACAGTGTCAACCTTCTCGTCGTTAGTCCAGTTCTGACCCTCTTCCATTTCCTTGGCAACGGTCCAAGCCCGTGTGTGATGTGCGCCTATATCTGAGGTAGCATA
>Ga0209635_10000460_pt1 | contig 27668 bp, 23 predicted proteins | sample DeeMarSWOR230_32_FD_187463 | JGI IMG/M metagenome (GOLD analysis project Ga0209635, IMG submission 187463) | Marine sediment microbial communities from White Oak River estuary, North Carolina - WOR-2-30_32 (SPAdes) (version 2) | ecosystem: Environmental > Aquatic > Marine > Intertidal zone >...
GATGGCACAATAGTAAATCTCCACAGCGTAGTCCGTGGTTCCCCCGCCCGGTGGGGTTTTATAAGAAATGATTCCAGGGTAACGGACTCCCCGCGTATCTACACCAAATCTCTTGAAATAATAGTCACAGAGCAGCTCACCAGCGACCTTGGTTACGCCATACATTGTGTTCGGCCGCTGAATGGTAACTTGTGGGGTTTTATCCAAAGGGGTGGTTGGGCCGAACGCACCGATGGAACTCGGGGTAAAAACGGAGCTCTCATACGTGCGCGCCACTTCTAAGACATTATAGAGACCTATCATGTTCACATTCCAGGCACGTTGGGGCTTTTCCTCCGCTACTGCCGACAGTAACGCCGCAAGATGATAAATCGTATCCACTTTGTACTTCTTCACCACCTCGGCGACCGTGCTTATCTCGGTGCAATCGATGAAGTGAAACGGGCCCGACTCGATCAAAGCGTCATCGGGTTTTGTTTTATGACCTGTAGCTATGACATTCTCGTTACCATATCTTTGACGTAAGGCGATGGTTAATTCCGACCCAATCTGTCCTGCTGCACCCGTTACTAAGATCTTTCGCATTGTTACATCCTCATCAGGAGCGGCCTAAGATTTGTGCCATGAGCTTCAACTCATCCCGAACCAAGCGGGGGAGCAGGAAGTTCCTCCGTACATGCTCGCGCCCAGAACGACCAAAGTCTCCACGCTCCCCTATGTACTCCAACAGGTGAATAACCTGTTCGGCACACTGTTCCGGTGAGTCAACGAGATATCTACTGAAGGCTTCGGGAAACTGCATGGGAATACCGCCGGCCCTCCCCGCTACCACGGGTTTCTCCTTCCAGAGGGCCTCTGAAACCACGAGGCCGAAGCCTTCACGGAGGGATTTCTGGATCACCACATCACAGCCCCGCTGAAAAACGTTTACCTCCATGTTGCCCGTGCCAGCGAGGTTTGTGAATACGAAGAGATCCGTATCCTTTGCTGCCTCCTCCTCCACCTGTTCAAACAAATTCCAGCCCTCAGGGTCATCTCCGGCCATGGCGCCGATCAAGGCAAGCTGAACATCGGGAAATTCCTTCTTCACCAGACGGTATGTCCGGATCACTCCCAGGGGGTCCTTCCAAGGATCGAACCGAGAAACCTGAAGCAGCAAGGGTCGGTCTACATCGATCCCCGAATCCGAGATGGCCCGCTTGCAAAGGTCCAGTTGAATCTCCATGTTCTTAGTCCCCAGAGGGTCAATCGCCGGCGGGATTAACGCGAGATGTTTTGTCCGAAGTTCCGGCAGGAGGAACTCAGCCATGGTGAAGACCGTCGCATCGTATTCCTCAATGAACGGCTGCAAGAACTTCCTCACACCCGCATTCGGCACAGAGCTATCGATATGGCACCGCCAGATCCACTTCGCCCCTTTTACACCGGCGAAATGTCGGATGGCCGCCGGCTGCGGGTCATGCACGATGAAGACATCATACTCCCCGGGGAGCAGTTTGGCACTTTGCTCGTTTACGCTCAGGTAGACCGTTTGCTGTGGCTCTTTCAAGTCATAGGATGCTCCCTGCAGCGCATTGTGGAAGGCCTTGGTCACCGTGAAAAAATCCGGCGTTCCGTGAATGAGGCGCCAATCGGTCGATAACCCCAGATCTTGTAAAATGGGGAGGTGCCTGGCGAGCAATTCGGCTACACCGCCACCGTAAGCTGTCGAGTTGATGTGACAAATGCGGATGCCGCTCAAAAGACGCGCAAGATCAATGATTTCGTTGATCAGCTCATCACCGACTAGTATCCGATAGTTCTCTATGCTCGCGCATACGGCCCCGCAATGCGTGCCAAGAGAAACTTTTTCCAACATCTCTTCCCTCCTCGCCCTTGATTGCGGATTTGGAACCAACGTTAGCAGCGAAGGGCGACTTCTCCAAACACTTGTTCATCACCCCTTCACAGCCCCAGCTGTCAACCCTTGAACCAGCAATCTCTGTAAGAAGATATAGAGAATGATTGCCGGCATCCCTCCCACGAGGGAACCAGCCATCAACATGGGCCAGATAATTCTGAACTCTCCCACAGTTCGGGCAATGCCCAAGGTAACGGTGATCATGGGTTCACTGCTGGTAATGCACAGAGCCCAAAGAAGGTCTCCCCATGCCAGAAGAAAGGCAAAGAGAATAGTGGCAACCATCCCAGGGGCAACCACTGGGAGGATAATCCTGAAAAAAATCCCCATACGGGAACATCCGTCGACCATGGCAGACTGATCCATGGAAACCGGCACCTTGTCGATAAACCCCTTCATCATCCACGTTGAAAAGGGAAGGCAGATAGTCAGAAAGGCAATAATCAAACCGGTACGGGTATCGTAGAGACCGATCCTGCTGAGAATTTTGAAATAAGGGCCCACCAATAGCACACCAGGTAACATCTGTGTCGCTAGGAAGAAACCGATGAGAAAACGTCGGCCCTTGAAGAAAAATCTGGAAAATCCATAACCAGCCAAGGCGCCAAAAAAGGTGGAGAGCACTGCCGTGGCAAGGGAAATGACGGTGCTGTTAAAAAAGTAGATGCCGAAGTTCTTCCTCACCCAAATCCCAATAAAGCTATCCACCGTGGGTTTGAGGGGTATCCACGTGGGCGGAATCCGAAAGGCCTCTGCCTCGGTTTTCAGGGAAGTGGAAAGCATCCACGTGAATGGAAAAAGGCAATAGAGACAGAGAGCTATCAGGAAAACCCAAAGGATGGTTTTTGGAAAAAATTCTTTTAGAAAGAAAGAGCTGGCTTTCATCGATCTCACTCTTCCTGGCTTATCATCCAGATATAGGGCAGGCTGACCAACAAGAGAACAACAGTCATAACCACGGCAATCGCCGAGGCATACTCAAACCGGAAGAACTGAAAATACTGTTTGTATGTGTAAGTAGAGAGAACCTCCGTGAGGACCCCGGGGCCGCCCTTTGTCATGGCTTGGATAAGCCCGAAGCGCCTGACCTCCCAGACGATATCCAGCGCCAGTGCGACGACGATCATTTTTTTCAGGCCCGGAATGGTGATATGGAAAAAAGACTGAATTTTGGTTGCCCCATCAATGGCCGCCGCCTCGTAAAGATGTCGGGGAATAGCCTGAAGCCCTGCCAAGAGGATCAACATCACAAAGGGAAACCCGCGCCAGAGGTTTACGAGAATGACACTGAATAAGGCCAGTTTTGGATTTGACAGCCATTCCACCGGCGTACTAATGAAACCGATTTTAAGGAGAACATCATTGAGGGCTCCATAAATGGGATCATACATCCATTTCCAGATGATTCCCACCACCACATCGGGGACCACCCACGGGAGCAAGGCGATCAAACGGAACAACGGCCTTGCCGGCAGGGCCCGATTCAATACCACGGCGACGGCCAGTCCCAGTATTATATGGCTGGCCACACTGAGAAACACGAAGACCGCCGTGTTCCAGAACGTTTTCGAGAAAAATGGATCCTTCAGCAGGTTCGCATAGTTGGAGAGGGTATAGGAGGCAGCGCCGGCCTTTTCAGGTTTGATGCTGTACGAGAGGCTTGTAATGGCGGGAAACCCGAGGACTAAGACCAACAGCAAAACCCCGGGCAGCACAAAGAGCGCCCACATGTGGCGGTCTTTTATCCGAATGCCGAAGTCCAATAGACTCCTCACCTTGGAAAAGGGGAGCGGTCTCCCACTCCCCTTTCCGTGTCCTGCGCGTTGCTCGTCTTTGTGGCCCCTTTATCTTGCCAGGATGGCGTTGATTCTTTCGTGGGCTTCGGCCAGTGCTTTTTCAGGCGTCTTCATCCCTACGACTGCCTCCTGGAGGGAAGTGGTAAAGGTGTCCATAATTTCGGGCCACTGTTTGATCTGGGGCTCCACCTTTCCGTAGGGAAGTTGTGAGGCCAAGACACTGGCGAATTTGTCGTTCAGGATCTCCGGAGCGACACCGCTGACGTCCTTCCGAGAAGAGGTAACGCGGTTGTCCACAAACCACTTTAGCTCGATCTCCTTGCTGGTGATAAATTTCATCAATTCCCAGGCCTCGTTGGGGTGTTTGGTGTTGGGGCTCATGACCCACGAGCTCAGCCAGATGGCGGTTGCCTGTTTTCTCTTCATCGGGGCAGGAGCAGCTTTCAGCACTTCAAAGGCCTTTAGATCCGGATTGATCTTGTTGACAATGGGAGGCGTCCAGCCAGAGCCTAAGATCATTGCCACCTTTTTCTGGGCAAGCTGTGTTCGAACATCTTGGGCACCCATGGCCGTTAACCCCGGTGGTACGACCTTATGTTTTGTGTAAAGTTCAACAAAGAAAGCAAAAGCCTCCTTTGCCTTGGCCGAATCCAGGGCGGACCGTTTCATGTCCGGGGTCAGGTAGTCCGCTCCAAAACTCCAGATAAAGGGGCCAAACCTGAGCGAGAACCCCGGGCTCTTGGCACCAAGGGTGCCGAATCCCCACTGGTCAACCTTCCCGTCTCCATTCGTGTCTCGGGTGAGTTTCTTGGCATATGTGAGGAACTCATCCCAGGTCTTGGGCGGCTTGTTCGGATCGAGACCGGCTGCCTTGAACATCTCCGTGTTGTAGAATAAGACCATGGTCATGTAATCGCCGGGCATCGCATGTATTTTCCCATTGTGCTTCATCAGCTTGAGTGGTAGTGGATACCAGGCGTCCAGGAACCCCGGCCCTTCCTTTTCAATGAAGGGTGTCAGATCTTTGGCAAAACCCTTGCCGAAGAACATCGGCAGCGAAAAGGCATGGACGTGAAAGACATCCGGTGCCCGACCTGCCGCAGACTCCACCGTGTATTTTGTCTCCTTCTCTCCGTAGGAGACGGGCTCCAGGGTTACCTTGATGTTCGGATATCGCTTGTGGAATATGGCCATGCCTTCATTGAGCGACTTATTCCAAACGTCTTCAGTAAGGTGCCAATCGGAAAACCTCAGAGTTACTTCGGCAGCCGCCGGCTGAAAACAAAACAGTGCCAGCACGACCACCGTACAAATACCGATAATTCCAATCTTTTTCATTTCCTCATCCCCCCTTAGTATCCAAAAAATCCGTTGGATGCGTTTTTTCTTTTTTCCCCCACCCCCTTTCTCATGTTCTCATGAGTCTCTTTCGTTTCGGTATTCTATGCCGGCTCCTTTCCCGTGTCAACCATATCTTCTACCTCCCGATAACCTCTTTAACGGCCTGCATCGTATATTCAATGTCTTCCCGTGTAATCCCGTAGTGAGTCACCATCCTGATGCGCCGCCCAGCTGGGGGATTCACCCTGACGCCTGACTTACCCAAGTCCTGCACGAACTTCTTCGCATCCATCATTTCCGAGGGGACCCGGAAAAACACCATATTGGTTTGAACCGCCTCCATGTCAATCTCCAATCCGAGCTGAAGAAGGCCCTCAGCAAGCACCCGGGCGTTGTCGTGGTCCTCCGCAAATCTATCGATCATGGTTCGCAATGCCACTGCTCCCGCGGCGGCCATTATCCCTGCCTGCCTCATGCCACCGCCGACCATCTGCCTGTTTTTTCTCGCGCCTTTAATGAATTCCCTATTGGCAACAATGAGCGAACCAAAGGGACAGGCAAGGTTCTTTGATAAACAGAACGTTAGAGAATCGGCGTCCTTGGCGAGTTCCTTTGGGTCCACGCCGAGGGCAACAGCAGCGCTGAATATCCGTGCACCGTCCACATGGATGGCCATGCCATGACTGTTCGCTACCTTTCTCAAGGCGCTCATCTGTGCGGGTGTAACGCACGTACCGCCAGCGGCATTATGGGTATTCTCAACACAGAGGAGGCTTGTCCTCGGGTAGAGAACTCCCTCTGCGAATATCGCCTCTTCTATGTCTCGAGGATCCAGGATGCCCCTATTTCCCTTCACCCTCTTGGGCATGACGCCGGCAACACCGGCGAGATGTGCGGTCTCACATCTGTAAACATGCGCCTCGGCCTCGAGAATGATTGCCTCCCCTCTCCGAGTATGGGTCAGTATTGAGACGAGGTTACCCATGGTTCCGCTCGTGACAAACAAGCCGGCTTCCATCCCAAGCTTTGCCGCGGCCAACTCCTCAAGCGCGGCCACCGCTGGGTCCTCCCCATAGTAGTCATCCCCTACAACCGCATTCCTCATCGCTTCCCGCATTTCGTCTGTTGGCTGCGTGACCGTATCGCTTCTCAAATCCACAATCCTGGACACTTTTCCCCTCCCTTTACCCTGGCGTTAGGCTGAAATAACGCCGGATTCTCCTCCTTGGAATAAACGAACATGATTCAATCCAGCTCAACTACCAGATCCCTGATGATTCGATCGTTTGCCGGTTCGAGGAATACCTTCACCCCCGCCCGGACTGGCGTCTGGCATGACCGTATGACCCTGCCATTGACTTTAATGCTGCAGGTATTGCAGACCCCCCGGCCGCAGCGATAATCCCTGAATGCCAACGTCGGGTCCGTATTTTCATAAATGTATCGGAGCATGGTTTGAAAAGTCATTCCGGGACTATAAGGGACTACGAACATGTCGACCCTGCTTACCTTGTCCCCAGGTGAATACCTGAGAATCCTTGCGTGGATAACCTGCTCCTCCATTGATATCTCCTTACTGATCAGGCCTTCTGACCGGGCTAAAGGCCACCCCTATCTCGTGATCCCTTCTCCTGACGAGCGTGTGTTGGGGTGTCTCCAACGTCTGGGGAAAGTCAGAGCGGAAGTGGTGGCCACGGGTCTCTTTTCTCAAGAGGGCCGACCGAATCACGAGCTCCGCCAAACCCAGGGCCGTTGATGCTTCCATGGCAGTGCGCCAATCGACGTTGAATACCCTGCCCCCCGTGACCGCCACCTTTGCCAAGGCATTTTGCCTGAGATCCAAGACCTTATCGAGGGCCTTTTTCATTCCCCCTTCGTTTCGATTCGGCCCCATAGAGCAATCCATGACCCGCTTCAATTCCCTTCTGAGAACCAAAGAACGGATCCCCTCTTTCTTCTTTCGCATGAATTCTTTCCATTCTTGCACTCCCTCTTTGATTACCCTCATCGGGAGAGAATCATGCCGCCTCCCTTTAGCATATTCAGACGCGAATTTCCCCGCCCTCGCCCCGAAAACCTGCGTCTCCGATAGGGCATTACCGGAGATTCGATTTGCACCATGCACGTTGCCGGCATTTTCTCCCGCAGCAAAAAGTCCTGGAACCGACGTTTCCGCTTTCTCGTTAATGCGAATGCCGCCCATGGTGTAGTGCACGGCGGGGCACACTTCAATGCGGTCCTTACGAAGGTCAATGCCCAACTTCTTCAGATTCGTGTCCGGAACCTTTAAGAGCTCATTGACGAGCCCGTCGATTTCCTCATGGCTCTTCGATGACCGGCCGGGATCAATGTAGACACCATTATGCTCGGTTCCACGCCCATCCTCAATCTCGGTGAATATAAGCCGCGTCAACGTATCGCGGGCAGGAATGGGCGCTTCGGGCAAGAACTCCTTTCCCTCATTGTTCACCAACCTGAAATCGAGGTGTTCCCTTTCAAGAAGCGTCTCGTATAACACCAATATCCCTCTGAGAGACTCGGGATGGGCAAACACGGTGGGATAGTATTGCACCATTTCCAGGTCAATAACATCAGCTCCCGCCTTAAATCCTAGGAAAACACCATCTCCCGTTGAATCCGGGGGCGTGTCACTGTTTCCCCAGAGTTCCTCATAGCCCCCGCATGCCAGGACAATGGATTTGGCCCCGATGGCATAGAAGCGTCCATCCCGCATATTCAAACCAAAGGCCCCTACGAGCTCTCCTCGGTCCTCTAATAAATGCGAAACGCAGAAATCCTCCAGAATCCGTACACGAGTGCGGCGTTGAAGTTCCCTTTTCAACCCATAAATCAGCCCAAACCCCCCACCTACGATAACGAGGTTTCTCGGATATGTTTGGCCCGGGTGAAGGATCTGGAAGAATTTTTCGCCTTGTTTTTTAAATTTGATGCCGAACTTCTCCAGATCGAGGGCCCTCGGGATGCTTTCGTCGGCCAAAACTCTTGCCAGATTTTCATCAGAAAGGTGTCTCCCCTCGACAATGGTATCTTGATAGTGAATATCCGGATTGTCCCTTGCGTCACTGATCCCGAATGCCGCCTGTAACGACTGATAGGCCAACGGTGTCACCCCTGATCTGGCAACGGGCCCTTTACTCACGAGACAGACATCTGCCCTCTGATTATCGGCTCCAATGGCGGCACGGACCCCGGCTGCACCTCCGCCTATGATCAGAACCTCCGTTTTCAAGACTTCGTAATCACTCATGATTTCCGTTCCCCAGTGACAAGGCGTTAAATTGGAGAGTCCGCTGGAGTGGCCAAGATCAGCTTCCACATGATCTTGCCACGAAAGACGCCGCTGAAGATTTCCGTTCAGACGATGGGGCAGATACCTCGGGTAAGGGAGCTTGGGTTTTACCAAAAGCTGGCAATTTTCCTCACGCGCAAAGGCATTAATCTCGTCGGTATCCAGTACGGCAAAGTGATATCCGCTTTAAGTACACGGCCTCGATGAAGTCTCCTCAGCTTATTCCCCTCATGATGTCGAGCTATTTATCCGTCGGCCTGAAAACCCCATCCCACTTTGCCGGCGGCGCCTCCAAGAGGTCCTTGCACCGGACAATAAATATGCGAGAAGGTTCGTCATTGGGGTTGATCTCCATCACCTTCTCGAACGTCTTTTTGGCCTCCTCGAACTTCCCTATTCTATACGATTTCAACCCATCTTCAAACAGGGCTTTTACCCTCCTATCACCCTCCGTGATCTTGTCCTTTTCCCCCAATAACTGAAACACCCTGACGGGTTTTTTCCTCCCCGGAACAGCGATCAAATCCAGTTCCCGTGCCTCGATTCGCTCCCTTGCCAATTGATACGTGTTCTCGCTGATGATAATTCCGGTCCCGAAATGCTCGTTAATACCCGCCAACCTCGACGCCAAGTTTACGTTGTCTCCAACGATCGTGTAGTCAAATCTCTGGGTGGAACCCATGTTCCCCACGATGGCCTCCCCACTGTGAAGGCCAATCCTCATGGGCAAGGGAGGGAAGCCCTCGCTGGGGAGCTTGTCGTTGATCCCCTGCATACGCTGTTGACACGCCAGGGCGGCCAAACAAGCCCTGACCACATGGTCCTCGAGGGGGATTGGAGAGCCCCAGAAAGCCATGATACCATCACCTTGATACTTATCTATGATTCCCCTCGAGTCGAGAATGATCTGGCTCATCTCCGTGAAGTAATCGTTGAGCAGGGTCACGATTTTTTCCGGCTCGAACTGTTCGGATATGCCCGCAAAATTGGCGAGGTCGGAAAAGAATATGGTGATAAACCGCCTCTCTCCGCCGAGCTTTGTTCTTTCCGGATTGGACTCCAATTCCCTGACCAAGACCTCGGACATGTATTGGGAGAAGAGCTTCCTTATCATTCTTCTCTTCTTTCCCTCCGTGCTGTAGCGATACGTTGCGGCCAGGCCGAAGATGAGGAGAAATGAGAGCTCTTGGGGCAGAAATCCCATCCAATACTGATAGTAATGGAAAAGGCCAAAGGAAACCACAGCCCATCCCATCATGAAGGAAAGGACGATAAGGCTATTCCTCCGGGAAGAGAAGCCTCCGAAGGAAAGAAGTCCTAAGAAAACGCCGGCCAAGAATATCAAAAGGAACCTCGATATGTCGCTTGCCGTTCTTATGTGGTGATTATGGAGGAGATTGGCCAACAAGGTTCCATGAATATACCCTCCCGGTGACCGCGAGGTAACCGCCGTGGGTTTCAAATCGAGAAGGCCAGGGGCAGTGAGGGCGATGATTACGAATCGGCCTCTTATTCGACCTGCCACCCTATCGAAAAGAGGACCCTCCGGGTTCTGACAAGCGGAGACGATATCCAGGACATTGAATGTGGGAAATTGAAATTCCTGGCCGTAGTAATGCAATAACAGCTCTCCCCTCTCATTGACAGGCAAGGGCTTCGCATCGAAAAGGATACCCTTCCCCTTAAGGGCAAATCTCTCCTTGAGAGGAGATGCTGCCAAAGAGGGGAATAGATATTCCTGGTACCGGGTAAAAAGGGGAATTTTCCTGCACACCCCGTCGCTGTCCGGCGAGATAATCACATCCCCCAGCCCTCTCGCTTCGGCCATCAGTTCACCGATGGGGGGTACGTAGGATTGGGCCTCTGGCAGGCGGAGCCCAGGCGCTTCATTCTTAACGCCAAAACGCCTGATTGGTGAAATATCGCTCTCGTATTTGGCATCGCTCCTCATAGTTATCGGAAAAAATATATTTCTCGCCTTTTTAATGGCACGAGCAAACTCGAGGTCATCCTCTCTCCCGTAAGAGGAAGGTTCGCTGAAGATGATATCGAATATGATCCCCCGTGCCTCCCCCCGTGCACAGACCTCTATCAACGGTGCATAAACCTGCCGTGGCCAGGGCCAATGGATTCCCTTCTCGCTGAACGCCGTCAAACTCGCTTGGTCAACTGTCACCATAACGACCCCTGGATCCTCTATAGGAGCGTTATACGTTTGAAAAAGGTCGAGGGATTTACATTCAAGGGTGTTAAGGAGACCGAACTGATAGAGGGCCCACAGGATCATCGTCGCGACCAAGGATATGAGCACACTGGTGACAACGGCCGAGCCCTTCCCCATTATCAAGCCTTTGATCCTCATGCCGTTCCTTGCATTTTCAATTCACTTTAGTAATAGAGCTCTTAACCTTAACCTCAATCAACCCAAGCCTTAGCCTCAGCCTGGAGCTTCCGGCTATCTTTCCCCATTGACATTTGAGCTTTGACATTTGGCATTCATCGTCGTGTCCGTGTCCGTATGGTTCGTGCTCGTGCTCCTTTGTCATTATGGATTTTGAACTTTCCATTTTTAAGCAATAAAACCAATCAAACCAATTCAACCAACCAACTCATTGCCATTTGTCATTTGGCATTTGAGCTTTGACATTTGGCATTTCCCATACGACCGCATGACTGCAGCACTGCCAAGCCTCCCCCTACCTTATCCGGTACATCGCCTCTTGAAGGCGTGACCCTTTGCACCGCGGACAACGGCTGGGGCGATTGAAGCGCTGCCGGTCCTGAAAGACATACCCGCATCCCAGACAGCTGTAAGGCTGTACGTTGAGCTTCCTCCCTCGGGCTATCAGTGAACGAGCAATATGCGACAGGTGGTCATAGACCTCTTTCTCCCGGATGCCCAGGGCCTTGGAAACTTCCCTGGCGCTCATCTCATCCCTACTCAAAATATCAATCATCTGCTGACGAGTTGTTTTGCCCTTCATCCCGATATTCTTCTCACCTCCCCATTTCGGGGTGATCTCGTTTTCTCACGTTACCACGAAAGGGATTTGCTGCGCCGAAATCCGGAAGGAACTGTTGCGCGCCCCTTGCGACGTCCTCAGGGGACTGGACGAAGAGGTTCCTGAAGCCCAATTCCCGCGCGTGCCGGAATACCGCTTGGAATTCATCCCGGGTTACCTGTCGGTTCAGGGAAGAACCCACGGGGAACTTTCGGACGGGCACGTACTGGCTCATCAGGCTAATGGGCAGATCCCGTCCAAACTCCAGGAAGAGCATGTTCAGCACCTGCAGGGAATTCTCGATATGACCCGGGAGGATGAGATGCCGCACTAGGACTCCCTCCCGTGCAGGGAGGAAACTCACAGTCGCAGTCCCTTCCCCATCGTTTGCGACAAACGTATCCAGAAAGCCCTTCTGCCCCACCATCTCGCAGAGGGCCTCCAGGGCAACCGCCGCATAGTCGGCACACTGGGAGAGACTTTGGGCCAGGGCTGCATCGGCGTATTTGAAGTCAGGAAGGTATATGTCCGCGACGGACTCGATCAGCCTCAGCGATTCGACCCGCTGGTAACCCGAGAGGTTGTATACGGTGGGAATACGGATCCCGGGCTCTCGCAGGTACCTCACCAGCGTTATGGTGTGCGGAAGGAAGTGGTCAGGGGTTACGAAATTCACATTGTGAATTCCCCCCTGTTCGTGCAGCGCCACAAGGCGATCGGCGATCTCGCTGAGGGCCCAGTTGCGGCCCAGACCTTCCCGGGAGATTTGGTAGTTCTGACAGAAGAGGCAGCGCAGTGAACAGCCGCTGAAAAAAACAGTTCCAGAGCCGTTTTTCCCGCTAATGGGGGGCTCTTCGCCCATGTGGGCCTCGATGGTTGCAATGCGCAAGCGGGATCCCTCTCCGCAGAAGCCCACCTGACCCGCCGTTCTGTCCACACCGCAACGGCGCGGACAGAGCTCACAGGCCTTGTAATAAGAGAGGATCGACTCCTCTAAAGATTCCAAAAATGCATGGCGATCCGGCCTCACCGGTACTGCACCCCCCTTGCAATATTCCGGTCATTGTATCAAATGGGGATTCGGTGTCAAAAAAAATCTGAAAATCCTTAACGGTTTTTGGTTCGACTTAAAAGGAGTTTGACTTTGTTTACCATTGTACTATATCGTGAAAAAAGATTTGGGAACCTATCACCCCCCAACTCCAATCAGAAATGCGGCAACGCGTTAGCATAATTAGCCTTGTGAGGAATGGCTTCCGTGCAATGTCCGCAATGTCAGGCTGAGAACCGGGAAGGTCGCCAGTTCTGTGCCAAGTGTGGTGCGCCATTAGTCATTGTCTGCCCCTCCTGCGGGTTCTCCAATGAGCCAGACGAAGCATTTTGTGGTGGGTGCGGCCAGCGACTCGGTACCCCATCGGTACCGGTTGGACGCACACCGACCGAAGCCGAGCGTCGCCAGTTGACGGTGATGTTTTGTGACTTGGTGGGTTCCACAGCCCTCGCGCAACAGCTCGACCCTGAAGAACTGCGCGAGATGGTGCATATCTATCAACGGGCTTGCAGTGAGGTAGTCCGCCGCTTTGAGGGCTATATCGCCCAGTATCTGGGCGATGGGCTTTTGGTCTACTTTGGTTATCCCCTCGCCCACGAAGACGATGCCCAGCGGGCAGTGCGTGCGGGACTGCGAATTCTGGAGGAGGTGGAGCGAGTAAATGCTGACCTCGAGCGGGATAAATCCTTAAGGCTGGCGGTTCGGATAGGGATTCACACGGGCCTGGTAGTGGTTGGAGAGATGGGGAGAGGAGACTCGCATGAACAGCTGGCCCTCGGGGACACTCCGAACATTGCCGCCCGGTTGCAGGAAATAGCCGAACCCGATACGGTGCTCATTAGTTTGACCACCTATCGCCTCATCCAGGGGTTCTTCGCCTGCCGGGACTCCGGCTTTCATACGCTCAAAGGAGTTTCAACCCCAGTGCAGGTGTACATCGTCCTTGACGAGAGTGGCGCCGAAAGTCGACTCGATGCGGCCGTTAGCACAGGGCTAACCCCATTGGTGGGAAGAGAACAGGAGATCGGACTTTTGCTAGATCGTTGGGAGCAGGTCCAAGAAGATGCTGGGCATGTGGTATTGCTCTGTGGGGAGGCCGGTATCGGTAAGTCCCGCCTCTTACAGGCGATAAAAGACCGTGTGCCAAGAGAGGCCTGTACCAGAATTGAATGGCGCTGTTCGCCTTATTACCAGAACAGCGCCCTGTATCCCGCGATCGCTCATTTGCAGCGGTTACTTAAGTTTACCCGGGAAGATACCCCTCAGGATAAACTGAGCAAGCTTGAGGACATGCTGGGGCAGTACAGCTTTATCCTGTCAGAGGTGGTGCCGCTGTTGGCCTCACTGCTTTCGATCTCTATCGCCAACCGGTACCCTCCCCTTAATCTGACCCCTGAGGTGCAGAAACAGAGGATCATGGAAGCGTTGCTGGCGTGGCTGCTAGAAGATGCGAAAAAACAGCCGCTGCTTTTTATGGTGGAAGACCTGCATTGGGCCGATCCCTCCGCTGTGGAATTGCTCACCCTCCTGATGGACCAGGGGCCAACGGCCGGGATTCTCACGGTATTCACCTTTCGGCCAGAGTTTAAGCCCCCGTGGACCATGCGCTCACACCTGACCCAGATAACGCTGACCCGCTTAACTCCCAGGCAGGTGGAGGTTATGGTCGAGAGGGTGGCGAAAGGAAAGGCGCTCCCCGCCGAAGTACTACAGCAGGTGGTAACCAAGACCGACGGGGTGCCGCTCTTTGTGGAAGAATTAACCAAGATGGTCCTTGAGTCGGGCTTACTTAGGGAGCGGAAGAACCGTTACGAACTGGCGGGCCCCCTGGCTCCTTTGGCCATTCCTTCAACGCTACAAGACTCGCTGATGGCACGCCTGGATCGTCTGGCCACGGTCAAGGAGACGGCGCAACTAGGAGCCACTTTAGGTCGGGAGTTTAGCTATGAACTTCTCCAAGCCGTTTCCCTTCAAGATGAGGCGACGTTACGAAGGGAATTAGCTCAGTTGGTGGACGCGGAACTGGTCTATCAGCGGGGAGTGCCACCTCATATCAAGTATATCTTTAAACATGCGCTCATACAAGGGACGGCGTACCAGTCGTTGCTGAAAAGCAAGAGACAGCATTACCACCAGCGGATTGCGCAGGTTCTGGAAGAACGATTTCCGGAGACCGGCGAGGTCCAGCCCGAGCTGTTAGCCCATCATTACACCCAGGCGGGCATGAGCAGGGAGGCCCTCCGTTACTGGCAGAGAGCTGGCCAATTGGCCATAGAGCGATCGGCAAATAGAGAAGCAATCGCCCACCTCAACAAGGGGCTGGAGGTACTCAGGACTTTACCGGATACCCCCGAACGCGGCGAGCAAGAAATTGGCCTGCAAATCGCGCTGGGCGTGCCCCTGATAGCCACGAGGGGCTACGGAGCTCCAGAAGTGGAAGAGGTTTACACTCGGGCGCGAGAGGTGAGCCGAGGGATCGGGGAAACTCCCCGACTTTTCCCGGTGCTGCGCGGATTGTGGAATTGTTATTTGCTGAGGGCGAGGTTACAAACGGCATACGAGCTCGGTGAACAGCTGCTTACCTTGGCCCAAAAACAGCAAGATTCCGCCCTCCTCGTGGGGGCCTACAGGGTATTGGGAAGCACCCTATTCTTCCAAGGAGAGCTGGCCAGCGGTCAAAAGTATGTAGAGGAAGGAATCGCCCTCTACGATCACGAGCAGCACAGCTCTCTGGCCTTCCTCTACGGCGCTGACCCCGGGGTGGTTTGCCGGCTCTATTTAGCTTGGCTCCTCTGGTTCCGCGGTTATCCTGATCAAGCTCTGAATGGGATCTACGACGCACTGAACCTGGCTCGAGAGCTACGTCATCCCTTCACCCTGGCTTTCGCCCTGAGCGTTTCTGCTATGGGCCATCAATTCCGGCGGGATCGAGAAGCAGTCCAAGAGCTCGCAGAGGAAGCCATCGTGCTTTGTAGCGAGCAGAGGATTGCGCAATGGTTGGCGCTCGGAAATATCCAGGGGGGATGGGTGTTATCCGAGCGGGGTCGTGGGGAGGAAGGAGTTGCACGAATACAACAGGGCCTAGCTGCCTGGGAGGGAACTGGCGCGGATCTGGTAAGGCCGTATTATCTTTCATTACTAGCTGAGGCATATGGAAAAGTTGGCAAAGTAGAGGAAGGGCTTCCCTTGTTGGGTGAGGCATTGGCGGCGGTGGGCAGGAACGGTGAGCGCTGGTGGGAGGCAGAGCTGTATCGGCTCAAGGGGGAGTTACTTGTGAGGCAGGGCGTTGAGGAAGTCCAAAGTCCTCAATCCAAGGTGCAACAGTTGCCAGAAGCCGAAGGGAGCCTTCGTCATGCCATCGAAATTGCCCGCCGGCAGGGGGCAAAGTCTCTGGAGCTGAGGGCAGTGATGAGCTTGAGCCGCCTGTGGCAGAAACAGGGCAAAAAAAGAGAAGCCCGGCAGATGCTGGTGAAAATTTACAGCTGGTTCACTGAGGGGTTTAACGATCCGGATATCAAGGAGGCTAGGCAGTTGCTCGAGGAGCTGAAATGAAACCGGGATGCCTTTGAGAAGACCGTTGGCAGACGGACACATATCACCATGAGAATGGTTCAGGCCGGGAACTCAACCTTGCCTCGAGCTCGCAGCTCCATTGGCAACAAAATGGAATAGGTAAAGGCGTGCAGCGGCGTCCCCACATCAGCCTCCCGCCCACAACGCACCACCACCCCAATCAATGCATCGAGTTCCGAGGGACGTCCCTCCATCACATCACGCTGCATGGAGGAGGTTACCTCAGGCCGCAGCCCATCGAACATGGTCATTACCATTGACATGGCATCTTCTGGCAACCCAATGTTACGCGCCCGTCCCACCGCAATAATCTCTTGTACCGCCTGTTGTGCCGTCTCGCGAGTCTCTTGCAGGTTGCGCCATACCCCCACTGGGGCCCGTGTCACAGCGCCCACTCCGCTTAACGGGGTGACAAACAGGAACTTCATCCAAAGGGCAACCTGGATATCCGGGGGAATTTCGGCTTTCACCCGTGCCTGCATAAACGCCTTTTGCAGTCTTTCAACGCGCTCGCTGCGACGGTTATCCATCTCCCCAAACCTCACCCATGGCTCCCCCCCGTGGTCGGTGTGGCGGATATGCCCCGGTCCGACAATCGAAGTGAACAGGCCACATAAACCACCCAATACGTGTTCTTTGCCCAATACTGCGGCTAACTGCCCCGGCGCCTCCAGACCGTTTTGCAACGGTACGACAAATGTCTCTGGCCCGACCAGTGGACGCATGGCCTCCGCCGCCTCTGGCACCTGCCATGCCTTCACCCCCACCAAGACCACATCCATTACCCCCACTTGGGCCGGATCGTCACTGGCCTGCACCGACCTCACAACAAAATCACCCTTGGCGCTGTCCACCCGTAGACCATCTTTTAATAACGCCTTCAAATTCTCTCCGCGGGCGATAAATACGACATCTTCCCCAGCCTGGGCCAGCCGACCGCCAAAGTAACTGCCCACGGCACCCGTACCAAAGACTGCAATGCGCATATCTACTTCCCCTCGTATGAAGAGAAACCCGCTGCTCCCTTCGGAAGAACGGGTTCCATATGCACCCGACCTCAACTCCATTCCGTTTCTAATCGGAACTTCTAAGATTGTTCAAACCCCATATTAACAGGTCCAAGAATGAAGTCAATCTTGTCTCTTAGTAATGCAGCTGTAGAAAAGGGGATAGGCTACTTTTAATCGAAAAATTAAAATGATACCGAACACATAAGTATTGAAAAAAGTAGCCCATCCCCTTTTTCTCCGGTCTACCCAGCCGGGCCGCCGCCGTTTACAAAGATCACCTGGCCGGTGACGTAGCTCGCTGCTTCCGAGACGAGGAAGCGCACCGCGTTCGCGATCTCCTCGGGTCGCCCGAGTCGCTGGAGGGGGACCGACCGGATGAACGACTCGGCCCGCTCAGTGCCCATGATCTCGAGAGACTCTTGGAGCATGTCGGTCGCGATGGGGCCAGGGGCGATCGCGTTGACGCGGATCCCATTGGCGCCCTCTTCCTTGGCGAGGATTCGCGTCACGGCTTCTAGCCCACACTTGGACACCGTGTACGGTCCATGCATGGCGGGAAAGCGTTGCGTGACATTTGAGGAGATGTTGACAATCACGCCGCTCCGGCGCGTCCGCATGTGTGGGAGCACTGACTGGATGAGTGAGAAAGGGCCGGTCAGGTTCACCCGAAGGATCCGTTCCCAGTCCTCAGCGCGAACATCCGCGAACCCCACGCCCGGCAGATGAGTCCCCGCATTGTTCACGAGCACATCGATTTGTCCGAAGGCATCGAGCGCCGCCTTGACGAGCTTCTCGGCGGCTCCTGCCGTCCCGACGTCAGCCCTGACCGCCCTTACCTCGCAGCCGCCGCGGGAAATCGCTTCAACCAGCTCCTGTGCCTCCCGCCCGCGCTCCCGGTAGTTTATCACCAAGCGAAAGCCGTCCTCCGCCAGGCCGGACGCAATAGCGCGACCTATACCGCGTGATGCCCCGGTCACGATCGCAGTCCTACCCTCGGTGCTCATATGTCCCTTTTGTGGCATCAACATCTTCTCCTCTCTTAATTCGGTTCTTACATGCCAACGTCGTCGCGGAGAATACGTTACGAAGAATATGGATGTCAAGTAGATCGAATTATTAAGAAGAAAGCAATGGAATTCGAAGCGATGCTGGATCCTCTATTTCACATCACGTCGAAGAAAACGCTTACGAGGTTACAGAATTTGTAATGGGCACTATATAATTTGAAAAACCCTCGGAGATTGGCTATAAACAGAGATATGCCGAAGGCTGTTGAACGCCATACATCGGCAATCGCGGAAGGCACTTCATGGACCGATGAAGTGACTCCCACAAAGGTGAGACATCCAAATGACGGAACTTGATTTTCTCGAGGCTCTTACGAAATGCGAGCTCTGCGAGCACCGGTGCAAGGTAAATAGGCTAGCGGGAGAAACGGGGGTTTGCAGGGTGACAATGCCAGCTGTCGCTTCTGCCACCCTGCATCCAGCGCCACCGGAGAGTTACACCGTCTTTATGGCGGGATGTAACTATAAGTGCTTGAATTGCCAAAACTGGACAATCTCCCAGTACCCGGATAATGGGCTCAGACAGAGAGGGTTTGAGGATCCGAGAGAACTGGCCGAGGAGTGTGTGGATCAGCTGACCTCCCTCTCGGCTAAACTGATGGGGGCAGACAGGATCTTCTTTTCGGGAGGGGAGCCAACCATTCACTTGCCGTATATCGAAAAGATGGTCGAGGAGGCGAGGAAGATAAGACCGGATACCAAGGTGAACTTCGACACCAATGGATATTTGACCGAGCAATCCCTGGAAAGGGTTTTGGGTTTTACCACGTCCATCACTTATGACCTGAAGGCGTATACTGACGAGGTTCACCTCGCCTTGACAGGGGCGTCTTCCAAGCCGGTTTTGAGGAACGCCCGACATATTGGAAGGCATGCAAAGGATAAGCTCTGGGAATTTAGAATTCTCGTGATACCCGAAATAAATGAGCATGACATAAAACCATTGACAGAATTCATAGCTGGTATCGATCCCTCCCTACCCGTATGCTTTCTGGCCTTCAGGTCGAACTTCGCATTGGAAAACCACCCCGGTGCGGGCAGAAGCCTTATGGACAGGTGCGTGGAAATGGCAAAGGACTCAGGCTTGGAAAATGCCTACTGGTCAGGCAGTCCGGGCATTCCCGGGATAACCATGAATGTGGAATCTGAAATGAAGGAAAGGTATGTATCAGAGGAGGCACGCCTTGCGGCTTCCTATGCGCATTCGGCAGGGTGCACAACCCATCCCAGGGGCTGTTCAACCTGCACCTCCAACCAGGCGTGCGCGATCAAGAAGTATATTCCCAAAATAGTAACGTAGAAAAGATGAGGATGGATGGAGATAACTGATTTGGGGGTGAAACATGTGATTGAAGAATCTTTTCTTCACGCTTTTCCAGGATCTTTTCCCGTTATTTTCCACAGCATTTCCTCTATCTCAGCTGATAGCCCCGATACTACCTCTCCTCCCTTTCTCTTGATTCGAACCTCGTACAAGGCTTCAAGTTCAGGAAGGAGATTTTTCAGTTCTGGTGTTCTTTCTACTTTCTGGTTTATTGAGCTCCGTTGCTCGATAGCTCTCTCAAAATCTCCTTTATCAATTGGGATGTTATAGAGCAGATTCAGAATTTCCATTAGGCGCACCTTTCCCAGATAGTCCTCCTCCAAAACCACATATTGGGGCAAAGATACAATAAGCCAAATCGTTTCAATGCCAATTTCTGGGGCTCGTTGCGTAATCAAAGTGGTAATGCTCGTTGGACCCTGGTAATAACTACGCTGTGATCCCGCTTTCTTTAGATCGAGCTCCGTTTCTCTTCCTATTGCTCCCCCATTGACAATTAAAGGTCTCGTGTGAGGAACCGCATCATACATACTCCCTAAAAGGCAATATTTCCTCACCTTGAGCGCCTTGAGAAGTCGTAAGACAGAATCAACATAGATCTCCCCGAGAGCATGAGGTTCAAGAAGGCGAAGAAATAGTAGGTCATTTCCCCCTTCCCTTTTGGCGTAGCGAAGCGTAACATTGGGAATTGATATCCGGCGAATACCCTCTTCATAGTAGAGATTGGGGCGGTAGCGGGTAAAATCAAAAAAGTTACCGGGTTTAGCTAGTCTGGCCAATTCCTTAGCCTCAAACTGGGTCTCCAATCCATTCAGGATCAAACTACCCACATTATTCACATCTATCCAGGGACGAAGGGTTGCAAAGACGCAAGGGTCTTTCAATTCCGGGATAGGCTCATTTAATTCGAAAGCACCAATTCTCATTTAATTTCCCTCCAAGAATCGCCCAAAGTGCATTCCGGTGAATCTCTCCTCAATGTGCGTTCGAGGCTGATCGGCAACACGCTTCAGGAGTTCACTGGCGATCTTCTCAATAAATCCAACGATAAGCTCTTCTCGGGGCTTTTCCGTGAGGTCTGCTTAATTTCCCGATCAAAACTTTTATTGCTAACCCAACTCCCTAATTCATATCAGAAAAAAGTCAGGATAGGCAAGAGCTTTGATTTATTGAAATCGTAAGGAAATAAGAGATATTTTAAAGAAATCAAGGACCTGATGAGATTTTGTGATGTCATGAAATTAGTCAGGAAGATAGAGAGTACAAAGAGAGGGAAAAATTTTTCCACCTTTGATCTTTTTTAAAAAATACATAAAATTTCAACTACTTGTAATTTACAAAATCAATAATGGAAAAGCATTACCACATTTATGTCTTTTTCTTCCCTTTTTCTTCGAGCGACAGCATATTTTCATAGCTTTTTCTGTTTAAATAATCAAGTGTTATTAAATACTTATGTTAAAATATCCTTTTAATTACCATCGCGGATTGATTTTTGCAACTGATAGGCATATCTTATTATCCAATAAGCCGCATAAGCCTATTTTTGGGAGAAGATTAAGAGTTGGTCTCATATGGGAGGGAGAGAGATGAAGAAAGCTGAGCTCGTTTTAAAGGTCGCCGAAAGGGTGAACATAAGCCAGAAGATGGCCAAGGTCATCGTGGATGCGATCTTCGAGGAGATGAAGGATTCACTCGCCAAAGGAGAAAGGATCGAGATACAGGGGTTCGGAAGTTTCGTGGTGAAGAATTATCAGGGGTACACAGGGAGAGAATCCAGGGCGGGGCGAATGGAAGATACTGTCAGATTTCAGAATAGAAAGGATTCGATCAGGTTAAAGGTGATTTACCCCGCAATCTACACTCGGTTTGATAACAAAGGAAGGCAATATGACCAAAAAACCTGCCGGTCAATGAACGTGAGTCAACGAGGGGTAAGGCTGCAAAGCAATTTCCCGGTTGATTCCGGAGAGGTACTTGATGTAACTATTGCTCTCGGAGGAAACTTAGTCGCTTTCAAGGGAAGCGTGGTCTATGTAGCACCCTCCGAAGGTGAGGGCTTTGAATTCGGTATATCCATCGAAGACATCAACGATCAGGATAGGGTTGCCTTGACCCGGTTCATTCATTATTCTATGGGTGCCGGGCAAAGGTGGGCTGCGTAGAATAGTCCTTCTTTAATCCGCTTAATGATAACGGCAACAGCCGATTAATCGGATGTTAAGAAATGGCTCCACTTCGTAGCAACGCTCAAGGCTTATCTCCGAGGGATGCAATAACCAGAACTACGCAATCGTCGCCTCCGGTATTAGCAAGGCCGTGCCGTGAACCGGTTGGAATCCATACGGCATCGCCCGGCACGACTCGTTTTGTCTGGTCATCCACGGTCATTTCTCCCTCGCCATTCATGATGAAATAGATCTCTTCCATGGGGTCAATGTGAGGCTCTATTCTTCCCCCTGGCTCAAGCCTTGCAATAGCTAAAAATCCCAGCTCCTGCAATATTCTCCGATCCAGTATCATCTGGGCTGTGGCCCCGCCGTGAGCACGATATGTGGTCTCCAGGACCTCCTTATCTCTTACATTCCTGACAACCATAATCCCCCCACATGAGCTCATGAGCGTTCCGTGAATTTATCTGCGGCTCTGCGCCCGGTAAAGGATATATACTGCCACTGCGACCCCCAAACCCCCTAAGCCGAGCACGCTATAAGACCAACCCCACGTCACATAGACGCCAGCATCTGAATACGCCGGGTTCATCCAGTCCAGAAAGGCGCCGAACACGAGGGGCGAGATTGAGCCCGCGCCGAACCCGAGAAAGCTCCGCACTGCAAATGCAGCTCCCAGGTAAGAGGGAACGACGCTTTCGGTCAACCCAGCGGAAAGGATTGGGGAATCCCCGAGCACGGAAAAGGCATATACCATCCCGACGGCGATGATGAGGATTATGGGAAAGCCAATGAGCCACCCCATAGTAAAGGAACAGGCGGCACTGATACTGCCCACCAAGAGGATCACCACGGCGCGGCCGAGCCTATCCGAAAGGGCTCCCATGGACAGAGATGCCAACATGCCCATGAGGTGGAACAATCCTACAATGTATGCACCACCGGCGGCCGCCCCCCAGGCCCCTGACCCCTTTGCCATTAAACAGGCTGAGAGAAAAGCCGGTGTCCATGCCCACATTCCCAGGAGTTCCCAGCTATGAAGGACATAGGCCGCTATGAATAGCACGGCCGATTTTTTCCGTAGGACTTCCTTCGAGAAGGACTGCTCCTGACTCCGAGGAAATACTTTATTCGGCGTCGAAGCCAAGGTTATCCACGCCAAAAGGGAACCAACCAATGGACCCGAGCACGTCAGAAGAAAGGCGGTGCGATATCCACCCCAGGGTAAAGCCGTCCCGGTTATCGCGAGGGATATGGCATAGCTTAAAGAGGTGCTTGCAATGAAAAATCCAACCGCCTTTCCCCGCCCCCTTGCGGGGTAACGATCGGCTATCATCATGAGGCCCGGTGTGTACATCCCACCTGATGATATCCCAATAAGGGTATAGAGGATGAAACCCGAGTAGTATCCACGAGCAAAGGCGGCGAATAACAGCGAAACAGTTGCTGAGCAGAGGATTGACCAGAGAAAAACGCGTTTTGCCCCTATCCGATCGGCCAATTCCGAAAAGATCACAAGGGAGACTGCATAACCAATGTGGAACCCGCTGGAAATTGATCCCGCAGCCGCCGCGGACATTCCCCATTCCCTTTGCAACACGGGCAAGGCTGCAGCATATGTCATGAAAACCAGGTGGGTAAAGACCCTGGAGGAACAGATCCCCGAAAGCCACAGGTCAAATCCCATCGATTACCTTCCCTTTCTCCTTCCTGGCCACACGATAATTTGGCAATTATCCTACATAATCCTCTTGAAACTCAAGTATTGCAATGCCTGAGCCGATTTATCCATGCGATCACTATCTGGTGAGGAATCAAGCGGCAGTTCGTATGAGGGAATATATTTAAGGAGACCCGTGAAACGAGGGATTAAGAAATCGGGAGGAAGCTATCATTCCCAGATTCCCTTAGCGTAAGGGGACCAGAACAATTTCAACTCGACGGTTCAATTGTCTTCCTTCAGGTGTATCGTTGCCTGAAACCGGCCTGTACATGGAGTATCCAGATACGGAGATATTCCTCGGGCCCACGCCCATTGCCCGGAGCGTCCGAGCCACGGCGGCTGCCCTCTCCACCGAGAGGTCTAAGTTATCAACGTAAACGGCTCTGGCTGCCTCCGACAAAGGCTGATTGTCCGTATGCCCTTCCACACGAATCTCCGTGTCCGGAAGCTTTTTCAATCCTTCGGCCACTTTCCTCAGAATCTTCCTTCCATGGGGTGTGATATTGGCGTTCCCCGGTTCGAAAAGGATCCTGTCGAGAAAATGAATCGACAGCTTCTCCTCCAGGGTACTGATCTGCACCTCTTTCTGCTGGATTTGTTCCTTGAGTTGTGAAACCAGGGCTTGATAATTCTGACCCGCTTGCTTCAGCCTTTCCTCCTTTTGGGCAAGGGCTTGAGACAGTGTCTGAATCCGGTCCCGGGACTGTTCCAACGCGTCCTCTAGTACGGAGATTTGGTCGCTGAGGGCTTTTCTCTCACCTTGCAAGATTGCCATTTCCCCGCGGAGCTGATCGGCTTGGTCCTGGAAACCCTGAATCTGACCGCCCCGTTGCGACAGCTGATCCTTAAGGCCCTGAATTTCCCCCTGAGACTCACCCTTCAGCTTCTCCATCTCTTGGGACAGCTCCCTGAGATGGCTTTCCGATTTCGCAAGGTCCCTTCGCAGTTGAGTTGCCTCCATCTCCAGGGTTTCTTTTTGCCCCTGCACCCTTGAAAGTATCACCCTCAGCACCTCTTTTCTCGTCATAAGATCCTTTATCAGGTTGTCCCTTTTTGCCAGTTCATTCGTAGCCTCCTCTATTTCCCGGCGTTGCCCCTCCAGAGTTTTCCTCAGTTGGGAGACCTGCCCTTCTGCCTCGGATTTAGAAGCTTGCCTTGTCTCAAGTTCCGCCATGAGCCGCTGATTTTCTCGGGAAAGTCTGTTGTAGGGGCCCAAGCGAAGATACAGCGAGTAGCCCACTGTCGCGGCCAGGACAATGGCGAGCACGATGGTCAGCACATTTCTCCAGTGCATGGTCTCCTTCTCCTTCTCTCTACAATCAAGCTCCCCTCCTGAATGATCCCTTTATTTCAATATGTTGCCTGCTATTTAAAATCAGCGTATATTTCTCCGAAATCTACACCCCCAATATTAACCCCCGAATACCTTCTGATTACCGACGACTTTGCCTCCGCGAAATATTCACTCGGGCTTCCGTTGAGGATTGCTACATATGCCTCGACGAACGCCGCGAGGTCATCCGCTGCTCTAATGAGCTCCCCGTCCCTTGGATTAAACGTATCTTCATTAAATTTATCATTGATTTCCTGGCTACTCACTTTTCTCGTTTTCCCATCTATGGTGACGACGCTCTCAAACTCATTTTCAGTGTACATTTTAAATTCCGGATGCCAACTCTCCGGGATCAGGCTATATACCTCCTTCTCCATCTGTTCCCTTTCATATTCCTTTATCAAGTAATCGATTTCCCTCACGGAACGTTTCACCGGGGAAATGATATCTCGTGTGAGTACCTCTGGTAGATCGTGGAACAAGCCGGTGAAATAATTGTTTACGCATCGTTGTTTACATGCCGCTATTTGCAGGGAAAAAAGATAGGAGACTATGGCGACAAATAACGAATGTCCTAAGACGGATGTCTTGGGTATTCTATGGAGATTCGCCCACCTCGATTGGAACCTCAGTTGGCCGCATAGGTCAATAAAATTCCTATACTTGTCATACATGGCCAGTTCGGCTATACCCTTTAGGTCGTAGTATTTCTCCTGTTTCCTCTGTAAATCCTCTTTTATGGTATTCATCTCGTAGCTATTGGGATTTGCCCATTTTATGATATTGAACTCCCATTTCGTGGAGTAGAAATGAGCGGCGCTCAAAATCCTCTTGTTTAATGTCTCGTCGATGCTCGAGAAATAGTCTTTCAACCTTTGGCAAAAGGGAGAACCTAAGGGCAGTATATGTGGCTCCAAATCGGAATAAACCCATTCATTGAGTTTCCTATACTTATCCGGGTCTTCCCTTATTTTGTAGAAGATTGGAGGCTTTAGATCGGTAATAACAATGCGCTGCAAGAGTTCGAAAATTCCTCCCTCGATGATCTCCATCCAGCTAAGATCTTCCTCTTCCTCCTCAAACTTGCCGAGGAAATATGCAATCACCATTTTATGGGCTTGTTTGTCCAACTCTATTAAGTCAACTGGCCGTATCTTATCATTCCACCGTTGCATGTAGGCGGAATCGAAGATCTTTAGGAGCAAAGCCTTGCTTATCATCGTAACCTCTGTATTGTGGTTTTCTTCATTCCATCAATGGAAGCGAAAGGCCGAATGACTGGCCGAGAGCTACGAGCTCTGTTACGGTGGTTGGCGACAGTGGGATGCCCTCTTTCAGCCGCTTGGACTCGGCCCGATATTCGGGTTCTCCGGGCATTAAGATCTCCGTTTTATTCTCCGCCTTCCCACTCTCCTTGATACCTTTTATATAGCTATCCATGCTCTTCTTGAAATTCTCTTTGCCGATGAAACAGTCTGGATCGAGGGCCATGAAGGAATGGCAGGGCCCCTGAATGCCGGTTCTGTCCTCTTCATAGAGGCTCTTTATATTCCGGGTCCATTTACCTCCCGTCAAAATGGCCGTGAGTATCTCATGGGATAAAGCCAACCCATACCCCTTATGCTCCCCCATCGGGGCCAGGGAACCTCCTCCCTCATATCCCTCGTATGGGTCCTCCGTAGGTAACCCATCTTTGTCATAGGCCCAGCCAAGGGGTATTTTCTCGCCCTTCTTCCGACACAGGATCAGTTTCCCTGAGGAAACAACACTGCACGAGAAATCCACAACCACTGGCAGGTATTCGCCAGTGGGAAATGCATAGGACAGGGGATTGTTCCCAAGAATTCGCTCCCGCCCACCATATGGCGCCATCATCGGTGCAGAGTTCGTAATGGTGGAGCCAATAAAATCCTTTTCAAGCGCCATCATGGGGAAAAGCCCTGCCACGCCGAAATGTCCGCTGTCTTTTACGGATACCCACCCAATTCCATACTCTTCCGCCTTCTCGATAGCCATCTGCATAGCCTTAAAGGCAACAACGTGTCCCATAGAACCATGAGCTTCAACGAAGGTGGTGGGGCCCTTATCGTTAATGAGCGTCATCTTGCTCACAGCTCGAACATACTTTTTCTGAATCCGTTGAATGTATATGGGAAGCCTTGTTACACCGTGGGTTTCAACGCCACGAAGGTCTGCCTTGGCTAGGAGATCTGCTACAATTTCCGCCTCTTCATCAGGGACTTCTACTTTCTCGTAAATCCCTTTGCAGAAAGCCTTTAAGTCATCAAAGGATATGCGTCGAGATACCTTTTTTTCCATGCCATCACCCTTCAAAGTCAATTAATCGCTTAACATTTCTGCGTATTCGAAAATCGGCAACTCGTTCTCCTTCATCGGACCAAGAGCAGCTTGTCATCACTTTGAATCCCCAAGCCGCGTCTGACAGCGGTCTTAATCTGCGGCAGATCCCAGGCATCGGTGACCAGATGGTTAACAGCCGCATAATTCTGGAGAAGACGAACACCCTGCACGTCCAAAGCGACCGGATCGCCAGAAGCCAGAATTACCCCCGGATGAACCGCTAATCCAATTGCAGGCCCACCGCTTACGAAAGAGATTCGCCCGTCCATAATAATCAGGTCGGGTTTGACCGGGACATTCATCTCCGCCGCCCGCTGGGAGACGAACATATTGTTGTCTCCATGAAGGATGGTCCGATCCGAGGGGTGAACCAACCCCACGGTGAGCTTCAAGCTCATCGTAAAACCCGCGAGGTAGTGGGTTTTCATGATCGGGAGGTAGATGATTTTGTCGAAGTTCTCCAACTCCCTGGGGTAGGCGATGAGGTCAAGGTATTCCCCCCCAATGGGCACATCTACATACTGCGATCGGTCAAAATCTAACAGTGGAATCTTCATCTCGGCCATCTTGGAGGTAAGGCTCGTTCTCTGAAAGACCTTCTCGGTTGGCACCCAGGCACGCCCTGAACCCTCGCCAACGGAGATTTGGGTGCAACCGTGCTCCCGCAGAAGGTCGATGACCGCCATCAGGAAGTCCATGGCCGTTG
>Ga0209635_10000467_pt1 | contig 27510 bp, 24 predicted proteins | sample DeeMarSWOR230_32_FD_187463 | JGI IMG/M metagenome (GOLD analysis project Ga0209635, IMG submission 187463) | Marine sediment microbial communities from White Oak River estuary, North Carolina - WOR-2-30_32 (SPAdes) (version 2) | ecosystem: Environmental > Aquatic > Marine > Intertidal zone >...
ATAGTTGGAGACATAGCTCAAATCGAAGCTGATGCCATTGTGGTAAATCTTTTTGAAGGTGTGGAACAACCGGGCGGCGCTACCGCTGCTGTGGATAAAGCTTTGGATGGAGCTATTAGTTCTCTCATCAGTCGAGGTGAGATTAAGGGTAAGTTTGGAGAAGTTAATATTGTCCATACGTTTGGACAACTGCCAGCAGGGATGGTAGCTATTGCCGGGTTGGGCAAGCGCCAGGATTTCAATGTGGACAAAATGCGCGGGGTAGCCGGAGAATTTTGTCGGGCATTACGTAAATTGAATTGTCACAAGATAGCTACAATACTTCATGGTACTGGCATAGGCGGTATTGAACTTGAAGCTTCAGCTAAAGCAATAGCTGAGGGCGCTCTTCTCGGTCTTTATAGCTTCACCAAATACAAGAAGCCTGAATATGAGGATATTGAAGAAATAATGATAGTGATAAGAGAAAAGGGAAAAGTCCCAATCCTGGAGGCGGCCATTGGCAAAGGGAAACTGGTAGCTGAAGCTACCAACCTAGCTCGTGATATGGTTAATGAACCAGCTAACTACATGACACCCAGCCAGATGGCTGAAGCAGCTAAAGAGATAGCCAGCAAATATAATTTAGAGTTCAAAGTCTTTGACCGAGAGGACATGGAGGCTATGGGCATGGGAGCACTCCTGGGGGTGGCGAAAGGAAGCAACCAGCCCCCCAAGCTAATAACTCTCAGCTACAAAGGAGATGAACGTTCTAAAAAAGCCTTTGGCTTTCTGGGCAAAGGCATAACTTTTGATTCTGGTGGAATCTCCATTAAGTCGTCGGAGGGAATGAGCGAGATGAAGGATGACATGGCCGGTGCTGCAGCAGTTATGACCGCACTTAGGGCTATTGCTCAGTTGAAACCGAAGATCAATGTCACCGCCATCATTCCAGCTACCGAGAATTTACCCAGCGGCACTGCCCTGAAACCAGGAGATGTACTGAAGGCGTTGAATGGCAAGACCATAGAAGTAATAAGCACCGATGCCGAAGGAAGGCTTATCCTGGCTGACGCCCTGAGTTATGCTCAGAAGCTTGGTTTGTCTCCCCTGATAGATTTGGCTACTTTGACCGGAGCTTGCCGTGTTGCTTTAGGCACCCTTTATAGCGGTCTCTTTGGCAATGACCAAGACCTGGTAGACAAAGTCCTCAGAGCTGCGGAAAGAACCGGGGAGAGAATGTGGCAAATGCCCATGCCTGAGGAGTATAAGGAGCAAAACAAAAGCGAAATTGCCAATGTGAAGAATACCGGCAACAGGTATGGCGGAGCCATCACCGCTGCCCTCTTCTTGACCGAATTTGTTGATAACACCCCTTGGGTTCATATCGATATAGCTGGCACTGCTTTCTCGACCAAGGAGAGTGGCTACACAATAAAAGGGGCTACTGGAGTCGGGGTCAGAACCTTAGTCGAATTAGCTTTGAGCGAGGCAAAGAATCAGGAGGCTATATGAAGGTAAAGTGGTTGGGTCACTCTTGCTTTTTGATTACCTCTAGGGGCGGTGTAAGAATAATTACCGACCCTTATGCTGTAGGTGGGGGTATTAACTATTCTCCTATCGAGGAAACTGCGGATATTGTTGTGGTGACTCATAGACACGATGACCACAGTAATGTTTCGGCAGTACAAGGGAAACCTGAGGTAATTAAAGGTAACGGCACAAAAACCGCCCGAGGTATTCAATTTAAGGGCGTCGCCGCTTATCACGATGCCTCTCAGGGCGCACAAAGAGGACCTAACACTATTTTTTATTTCACCGTAGATGATATAAAGCTTTGTCACCTAGGTGATTTAGGACATGTGCTTAGTTCAGGGCAGGTCAATGAAATTGGTGCCGTAGATATACTGTTTGTTCCTGTGGGTGGCTTCTATACCATTGATGCATCTGTAGCTAGCCAGGTATGTGATAAGTTAAAGCCCAAAGTAGTTATTCCCATGCATTTTAAGACGCCCAAGTGTGCCTATCCTATAGCCGGTGTCGAGGATTTCCTTAAGGGCAAGAAAAATGTGAGAAAGGTAGGGGATAGTGAAGCGGAGTTCCAGCGAGAAAGGCTTCCGGCTGCTACTGAAATCTTGCTCTTGCAACCTGCTTTGTAGTTATTGAAATTTGGCCGCTGATACGAAGTCAATGATTGTCAAAGATTCTGATTTTGTTTTTACTCCTCCCCCACAGCTTTCCTGGGCAAGACGAGTTCTGATCAAACCTTGCGCTGGTTATCCCTTTCCGTATCCTGTAACTACAAGTCCCAAACTACTGAACACTATTATTAGAGGCATCAGAAAAGTTAGTAATGCCGATATCCTCATTGCTGATGGGACTCCTAGCGGCGAATCGATTTACCCAATATATCAAGCTTTAGGATATAACTTTCATCACGTTCTCATGCTCGATATCAGGGATTCCATTTTTATAGAGGTACAGAATCCTTTGTCTCAATTCTATGCTGTGGAGAGTTTGTGGGTGCCCAATGTGGTGTTGCGCAGCGACTTCTTGATCAGCGTTACCCCCTTCAAGGTTGGTGGTAAGTCTGGGCACTTCAGTGTAGCAAACCTTTTGAGTCTGCTGCCGGTGAGCAAGTATCAAAAGGGCAAATCGGGTGGTTGGGGAGCTCTGTATGAATTAGGCATCGAAAAGGTCCTTGCTGACCTCTACTTCACCCTGCCTTTCGATTTGGGCATTATTGAAGCCCATCAAAAGTTATTCTACACTGATGACCCCACGAAAGGGGAGGTGGATGATTACGGGAAAATCTTAGTTGGCGAACCTTATGAAATTGACCTTAAGGCTTCTCAAATAGCTGGAGTTGACTGTGAGCACTTAAGACTGATTAGTGAAGGCAGGGTTCAACTTGAGGACTAAGAAATTCAGAAAGCAAAAATAAAATTGCAAAAATTAAAAAGTTTTTCACTTTGAGTTACTATTAGTATCCTACGCTAAAATCGTCGAACCGCCCTGAATAGTCCACCCACTTTACTTCCACCCTCTCAACCCGAGCTCCTGGTGGACCTACTTTAAGCTGCCTCAGTAGTTTATTCAACTGCCGCTTCTCTCCTTCAGCTTGAACTTCCACAGCATCGCCGCTGGCAAGGTTGCGAACATAGCCTTTTAAACCCAGCCCTTTGGCTTCACTGCGGACGAAGTAGCGAAAGAAAACGCCTTGCACGCGACCATAAACTGTGGCGGAAAGATGTGCCACATCAGCCATTTTGTTGTTCTTAGTCATCCTCGTTATTCTCAGCCCCTTTTTTCATTCTGAGCCAATTTCTGTCATTCTGAGCGAATGCTAAGCATCTCCATAGGATGGATCTTATCCAGCCGACTTAGCCCTGCTTCCTGGGCCAAGGATAATGCTTCACGGATTTCTGCGGATGATATTCGCCGCCCTAAACTTGGAATTTGAAAAGCCTTGTGGCAGGGATGGTATTGAGCCATGATATTGACATAGGTGTTGCGGGAAATTTTTTTGCTGAGAAAATTCACTATCCCTTTTGTTCCTGCTAACCTGTGAGGTAAAACTAGGTGGCGAACTAGTAGTCCTCGTTGAGCCACTCCCTCTTCATTTATCTCCAGGTCACCTGTTTGTCGATGCATTTCCCTGATTGCTGCTTTATTTATCTCAGGATAGTTTTCAATACCTGACAGCTCTCTAGCAGTCTCCTCATTGTCATACTTCATGTCAGGCATATAAATATCAATAATGCCGTCGAGTATCCTCAAGGTCTCCACCGAGTCATAGCCACCGCTGTTGTATACTAAGGGGAGATGCAAGTCTGACTCCGCTGCTAGCTCCAGTGCTTCCAGAATTTGAGGAACTACGTGGGTTGGGGATACCAAGTTTATGTTGTGGCATCCTTTAGCTTGAAGGGAAAGCATCATATAAGCCAGCTCTTCTTTGCTCACTTTCTGGCCTTCGCCTAGCTGGCTAATGGAATAATTCTGGCAGAACAGACACCTAAGGTTACAGTTAGTGAAAAATATGGTACCCGAACCATGCCTGCCCACTAATGGGGCTTCTTCGCCGAAGTGAGGCCCGTAGCTGGACACCATTGCTTCGCGGGGTGTGCGGCACTTGCCTACATCGCCAGCCAAGCGATTCACACCACAACTGCGAGGACATACGGAGCAACTTTCAAGCAAAGATAAAGCCGCATCTATCCGTTCCCTTAGCTTGCCACTACAGTAAAGCTCCAGGTAAGCTGCCAACTACCTATTCCTCGTACTCCTCAGCGGGCTTCCTCTTTTTCTTGATTACCTCTGTCTCCAGCTGGGGCACGAATTCCGAAATCGGTTTGCTTTTCTGCGTCCCCTTCTTGGGTTTCTTTGGCTCTCGCCGTCTATAATCTCGTCTACCCATAGCTATACCTCAGTTTTTCCCAGGCTGCTTTTGCTGCTTGGCTCTCAGCAGCTTTCTTACTCTTTCCTGTCCCCCTACCCAATGCCTCCCCCTCTACCAAGATCTCGGCAGTAAATTGCTTACTGTGGTCAGGACCAGTAGCTTCCACCAAACGGTAAACTGGCGTTGGCTTCCTTTGTCCCTGAATGAACTCTTGCACTAATGCCTTGTAGTTTGGCGTTGTCTTCCCTGCCTCTATTTTTTCCAATTCCGGCTTGAGCTGCCTGAGAATAAATTTCTTGGCTTTGGCTAGCCCCTCGTCTAAATATAAGGCACCAATCAGTGCTTCCATAGCATTTGCTAAGTTGCTCTCCTTCACCCTTCCTCCATTTGCTTCTTCACCTCGTCCCAACAAGAGCCAGTCACCAAGCTTGAGCGAAGAAGCTAGTCCAGCCAAAGTATCGCGGCAAACTAAAGATGCACGAATCTCAGTTAGCTCTCCCTCAGGTAGTTCGGGAAATTCTTCATACAACTTTTCCGTTACAATGAAGTTAAGTATGGCATCACCGAGAAATTCTAAGCGCTCGTTGCTGGGCCGGGCGAAACCAGGATTTTCATTAAGATAAGATAGATGCACGAAGGCCTGCTCCAGTAAAGATTCCTGGTGGAAAGATATTCCTAAGTTCTTCTGGCAGTAATTCCAATCAGTCATTTTCAAAATCAAGTATAGCAACAAAGCTTAGCTAGCTCAACCTGTTATGGTGGTTGACAAGGCGATTTTGTGTTGGTTTCAAATGCGTTTCATCGATTTAGGTTAGAACACGGATCCCAGTTATGCAATTTTCCCTGACGACGCACATCTTGTGAATCAGCCACTCACTTGTACTGAGCTACACCATAGTATACTATGTAGATGACTCAGGTCGACCTAACCAAAAATGAAGACAAAATGCATTAATCCAATCGTAGTGCAATAGGAGGTTGAGATGTCTAATGTGATAGCCAAGGTAATATCACAGAAGGGAACTTGCGCAGCTCAGCACAAGGCTGGTGATGAGTTTGTCATCGAAGAACAGACTCCGCCTAACCTTTGTTCATGGGCCTTTCACTCACTTTTTCCTTGCGCCCAGGTCCTGCGATTTGGGGGTTCATTCCCCTGGGAGCAAGACCGAAACAGAACTACTGTTGCCTGTCCTGACCCAGAAAACCCGGTAGTGTTTGAACTAAGGCGCACATCACCCTAGCGAGATAATCGGGAGGCTAGGTGGCATAGGGTTAACCAATATGAACGGACCCTAGTTGGCCTTATTGCTTAACTGAAAGAGAAAGCTCTGTTTTTGGGAGCCACGGTGATACTATCTCAATTATCTCCACCGCAGGCCAGCCTTTTTGAATCTAATAGTAAACCAAAGCCGCCAGGCTTAGAAAAGCGTAATTTCAGGAAGCGTGTACGAAAAATACCCTGCGAGGACCAACTAAAACATATTGTAAATTCAGGCGCTGATATTAATGTACACCTTCTGGTTAATTGTCCGCCTGATCTGTTTCTTCAATTTCCTGGCTTTGTGTTCATATCGATCAGCCGACGCCGTAAATCCTATGCCCAAGCAAACAAGCACTATTCCAAAAAGCCCAAGCAGACTCGATGAGGCAAAAAGGATACTACCACCCATCATTCCCATCGTTATGAGAACTATTGCCGAAATAGTATACATATTTGCCCTGTGTTTCGCTTCATCAACTTTCTTCTGGATCTGAAACTCTTCCCGTCCCATATCTCCCCCAACTAAACTCTCCCCACATTTAGGACAAACCACTGCATCTTCATCTATTTTCTCCCCACAGTATTGACAGTATGGCATAGCCGCACCTCCCAGTCTCTTTTCATTAAATGTTATTATAAGATAAAACTAACCAGAATCACCATCCTGGGCTGGCATGTGCGCCAGGAAATTATTACAAAGGTTTATAAAAATTTTTTCAAGCTTGCAGTAGTGTGTCAGTAGCAAGCTTTTTGAATAATACCTAGCCCTTCAACCAGGGCATCATACTCCTGAGTTTCTTGCCCACGACTTCAATGGGATGCTCTGCCTCTTTTCTTTTCATGGCATTAAAGTTGGGGCGGCCAGCCTGGTTTTCCGAAATCCACTCTGTAGCAAAGCTGCCATGCCGAATCTCGGCTAGGATTTGCCTCATTTTTTCCTTGACCAAATCATCAATTACCCGTGGGCCCCGCGTATAATCTCCATACTCTGCCGTATCACTTACCGAATAGCGCATATAACTCAAACCACCTTGATAAATCAGGTCAACGATGAGCTTTAACTCGTGGCAAACCTCGAAATAGGCGATCTCCGGTTGATAGCCAGCCTCCACCAATGTTTCGAAACCAGCCTTTATCAAAGAAGAGACTCCCCCACAAAGCACCGTTTGCTCGCCAAAGAGATCAGTCTCAGTTTCTTCAGCAAAAGTCGTTTCCAGAACCCCGGCTCTAGCGCAACCAATACCCTGGGCATAGGCCAGAGCTGTGTCTCTTGCTTTCCCCGAGGCATCTTGGTGGATAGCCACCAAGGCCGGAGCTCCTGAACCTTCAGTATAAAGTCTTCTGAGCATATGTCCCGGGCATTTAGGCGCTATCATGCTAACATCAACCTCGGCTGGAGGCACGATTTGAGAAAAGTGGATACTAAAACCATGAGCAAACATAAGTGTCTTGCCCCGAGCCATCTCCTTCTCAATCGACTCCCGATAGATTCTGGGCTGCAAAGTATCCGGAGCTAGCATCACAATTATATTTGCCTTCTTGGCTAGTTCAGCGGCAGCAGCTACTTCAAAACCAGCCTTCTTTGCCGCCTCCCAGGCTTCAGTGCCTGGTAACTCAGCAACAATGACCTGGCAGCCGCTGTCCCTTAGATTCTGGGCATGGGCATGTCCCTGACTCCCAAAGCCAATAATGCCAATTGTCTTTCCTTCGAGCAAGTCCAGGTTAGCATCCTTGTCATAATAAATTGTAGCCATAATCCCTCCCTGTTAACCTTCAGCCGTCAGTTATCAACTATCGGCTGTTATTTAAGAACTGCTTCCACGAGTTAAGGCTATCCTGCCAGTTCGTGAAATTTCCTTAACACCAAAATCACGAAGGAGGCCGAGCAGAGAATCCAGTTTATCTTCATCACCAGTCACCTCCACTGTCAGTGAACCTGGAGCGACATCAACTATGTTAGCCCGGAAAATATCAACGATTTGCATAATCTCGTTTCTTGTCGAGGCAGTAGCCTTCACTTTAATTAAAGCCAATTCTCTGGCCACCATGTCGCCTTCGGTTATATCAGAGACCTTAACCACGTTGATTAGCTTGTCCAGTTGCTTTCTCACCTGCTCTATCTGAGCAAAATCACCGACAGCAACAATAGTCATGCGAGATAAGCCGGGCTGTTCGCTGCCACCTACAGCAAGACTTTTAATATTAAAGGAGCGCCGTCGGAATAAACTAGCTATTCGATTAAGCACCCCTGGTTTATCTTCCACTAAAGCTACTAAAGTATGTTCTGTATTAGTCAATTTGCCCCCCAATAGGTAAATTCCAACCTATAATCTCTAAATTAAAAACTTTCAGCTTTTGGTTATTGGAGTTTTGTTTTTGACTTTTTTGGCATTTTGTAATGCATTTTGTAATTGATTCTTAAGATTTTCCTCCAACACTTCCGGCTTCGATGGCTCGAAAAATCTCGCCAGGCTTTCCCCCGGTGGCACTATTGGATAGATATTCTCCTCGGGCTCAATAAGAAAGTCGATGAGAAAAGGTCCAGGGTCCTCCATAGCTTTTTGTATAGCCGGGATGACATCCTCCCTTCGTGTCACCCGAAGACCAGGGATGTCATACGCTTCGGCAATTTTGACAAAATCGGGATTCCAAAGTTTCGTGTCAACGTAGCGTCGTCCATAGAATAGCTCTTGCCACTGTCTTACCATGCCTAAATACCCGTTATTAATGATAGCTATCTTCACGGCAATATTTTCCTGTGATATGGTAGCTAACTCCTGGATAGTCATTTGAAAGCCGCCGTCGCCGGCAACACACCATACCACTTCCTCGGGGCAACCGACCTTGACTCCCATAGCCGCGGGCAGTTCAAATCCCATGGGCCCCAACCCCCCTGCAGAAATAAGGCTATTCGGCTTGGTATAAATAAAATATCGTGCCGCCCACATTTGATTCTGCCCAACTCCAGTAACCACTAAAGCATCGCCCTGTGTGGCTTCGTAGATCTGGTGAACAATGTATTGAGGCAAGAGTTCATCACTTAGCCTGATTTCTAGGGATGGATGCTCATACCCCCACTGCTCTATTTGCGAAAGCCAATCCACATGCTCTCTTCTCTCAATCTCCTCATTCAAGGCTGTGAGCACGCTTTTTATATCCCCGACTACCGGAACCTCGGTCGGGATATTCTTTCCAATCTCTGCGGGGTCGATATCGATGTGAATGACGCGGGCATGGGGAGCAAACTCACTGGTATTTCCTGTAGCTCGGTCATCAAATCTCATGCCAATAGCGATAAGAAGGTCGGCGTTTTGCACTGCCATATTGGCACAAGGTGTGCCATGCATCCCCAGCATTCCAAGATCAAGTATGTGGTTTCCAGGAAAGGAGCCCAGACCAAGGAGAGTGTGAGCCACTGGTAATTGTGCTTTCTCAGCAAATTCCTTAAACTCATCGTAGGCTTGAGAAATAATTATCCCCCTGCCAGCGAGGATAACAGGCTGTTCAGCTTCGTTAATAAGCTTTGCTGCTTTCTTAATTTGAGCTGAGTGCCCACGAGAGACAACCTTATAGCTCGGCAAATCAAGCTTATCGGGATAAACAAAGTCCGTTTGCTCTTGCTGGACATCACGCGGTATGTCAATAAGCACAGGTCCCGGCCTCCCTGTCTGGGCAATGTGGAAGGCCTCTTTAACCGTCTTAGCCAGCTCAGCAACATCGGTAACAAGATAGTTATGTTTGGTAATTGGAATGGTAATGCCTGTGATATCCATCTCCTGAAAGGCATCCTTGCCAATAACAGCTCTGGCTACCTGGCCAGTTATAGCTACCATGGGTGCTGAATCCATATAAGCATTGGCGATGCCGGTAACCAGATTAGTAGCTCCAGGCCCAGAAGTAGCAATACACACTCCCGCCTTATGTGTAACTCGACCATAGCCATCAGCGGCATGAGCCGCTCCCTGCTCATGGCGAACTAATATATGTCGGAGTTGAGGATATTGGGGGAAGGTATCGTATATCGGCAAGACAGCACCACCGAGAATGCCAAAAATAACCTCTACCCCTTCCTTAACTAAACTCTCACAAAGAATCTGAGCACCAGTTTTCTTCATAGAATAACTCCTTACCCAGCAAACACCGCACCAGTGCTGGCCGAGCTTACTTTATCACTATACCTCTTGAGATAGCCAGTTTTAACCTTGGGTTCAAAGGAAGGTAATGCAGTCAACCGTTGTTCCAGCTCTTTTGGGCTTAATTCTACTTCCAATTTGTGGTCAGGTATGTTTATGTCAATCATATCACCATCCCGCAAAGCTGCTATAGGCCCTTTCTCTGCTGCCTCAGGAGAGACATGACCAATGGCTGCTCCTCGCGTGCCTCCGGAAAAGCGCCCATCCGTAATAAGAGCTACCTCTTTATCCATCTCCATACCGCTGAGGAGGGAAGTGGCTGCTAACATCTCCCGCATTCCTGGTCCTCCCTTGGGGCCTTCATAGCGAATGACAACTACCTCACCTGACTTAAATTCGCCTTTAATTATCGCCGCCGTAGCTTCCTCCTCACCATTGAAAACCCTCGCTGGACCCCGATGAACTAACATCTCAGAAGCTACTGCAGCGCTTTTCACCACGCTGCCATCAGGCGCGAGATTGCCAAATAATATGCTAATACCACCAGTATTGGCATGTGGTTGTGCCAGGGGGCGTACTACCTCTCTATTTTTAACTTTGGCTTCCTTTGCTATGTAGCCTAATGGTTTGCCCAAAATGGTGTTCGCCTCAATCTTCAGCAATCCCGATAGTTCGTGCATTACCGCAGGAATACCACCGGCTAAGTCCAGGTCCTCAATATGATAATCACTGGCCGGGCTTAATTTGCAGATATGAGGAACAGAGTCGCTAATCCCGTTTATCAGGGATAAGGGGAAATCTATCCCAGCCTCATGCGCTATGGCAGTAAGATGCAACACGGAATTTGTGCTGCCCCCCAAAGCCATATCCACAGCAAAGGCATTATAAAGGGAATCCCTAGTGATAATGTCTTTAGGTCGAATACCTTTAGCCAGCACTTCCATGACTTGCTGCCCGGCTTTATAGGCTAGCTGCCTGCGCCGTGCTTCTACCGCTGGTATTGTCCCATTACCCGGCAAAGCCATCCCCAAGGCTTCGCTGAGACAATTCATTGTATTAGCAGTGAACATCCCGGCACAGCTCCCACAACCAGGACAGGCGACCATCTCCAGGTTTTGCAGCTCAGCCTCGGTCATCTTCCCTCTAGCTATTTCGCCTACAGCTTGAAAGACTGTAATAAGGTCAACAGACCGGGCAATATTTCCCTGGACAAAATTCCCGGCTAGCATAGGGCCGCCACTCACAAAGACAGAGGGTAAATTAAGCCTGATTGCTGCCATTAGCATCCCGGGCACGACCTTATCGCAATTAGGGATAAATACAAGACCATCAAAGGCATGGGCCTGGGCTAGGATTTCCACTGAGTCAGCAATGAGTTCCCGGCTGGGCAAGCTGTATTTCATTCCCTGATGGTTCATAGCTATACCATCGCAAACAGCTATGGTATTGCACTCGAAAGGCACCCCACCCCGACTGCGAATCCCTTCTTCCACTTCCTTGGCAATTGTTTGTAAATGGATGTGCCCGGGTACAATCTCGGTAAAGCTGTTTATTACTCCAATAAACGGCTTATCCCAGTCATCTGAAGAGCAACCGACAGCCCGCAGCAGCGCCCTGTGAGGCGCCCGCTCGATTCCTTTCTTCACCATGTCGCTTCGCATTTAATGCGCTCCCTCAAACGAATTATGTCGCATAAAATAGCACAATGCCTAACTAGCGTCAATGCGATATCTTTTTACTTAAGGCCTTGGTTTGTATTGTAGGCGAACTTAGGCTAAAATACGGGAAGCCATGTGTTTAGCAATACCAGTAAGGATTGTTTCCATAGACGGGGATGAGGCGGAAACAGAAATCGCCGGGGTGAGGCGTCGAGTTAGCATTGCCCTTACTCCGGAGGCTAAGTTAGGAGATTACGTATTGCTTCATACGGGATATGCCATAGGCGTTGTAGATGAAGCTGAAGCCGAGGAGACTTTGAAGCTCCTGGAAGAGATAGCAAGTCTAAGTGAAGTTCATTGATGAGTATCAGAACAGCAAGCTAGCCAAGGCATTAGCGCGCAGAATCGCTCAGCACTCCACCAAAACCATAAGACTAATGGAATTTTGCGGTGGTCATACGCACGCCATACTGCGATATGGGATCCGCCAGTTAGTTCCCAAAACGGTGGAAATGAGGTCGGGGCCAGGCTGTCCTGTCTGTGTTACGGCAACTGCTGACCTGGACAAGGCCATCGCCCTAGCACACCTGCCCGATGTTATCATCACTACTTTTGGGGACATGATAAGAGTTCCCGGCAGCTATTCGAGCTTGCAGAAGGCAAAGGCTGAGGGAGCAGATATACGAATAGTATATTCCACAATAGACGCTGTAGAGATAGCCAAAGCCGCCCCTGAGAAATCAGTCATCTTTATCGGCATCGGCTTTGAGACCACAGCACCAACTATAGCTGCTTCTATACTTAAGGCCCAACAGGAGAAAATAGAAAACTTTTACGTTTTGCCCCTTAATAAGCTGACTCCGCCGGTGATGAAAGCACTGCTCGATTCAGGTGAGCTAAAGCTAGATGGCATCATCGGCCCCGGCCATGTTAGTGTTATAATTGGTTCTCATCCCTATGAATTTATCCCCCGGGATTATGGAGTGGCCTGTGTCATCTCGGGATTTGAACCACTGGATATCCTGCTATGCATAGACAAGCTGGTAGAACAAATTGAAAAGGGCGAGCCCAAAGTGGAGATAGCTTACCCCCGAGGAGTAAAGCCAGAGGGAAATAGAAAGGCCTGGCAACTGACGGAGAAGGTTTTTGAGATTGGGGAAGCTAACTGGCGGGGTATTGGAATTGTCCCTCAAAGTGGCTTGAAGGTGAAAGGAAAGTACGAGCGATTTGATGCCGACAAGGCTTTTTCAGTGACCCTCAAACCGCCTAGGGAGCCTAAGGGATGTCGGTGCGGGGACGTAATCCGTGGCGCAGCTATGCCACTCGAGTGCAAACTCTTCAGAAAGTTCTGCACCCCGGAAAGCCCTGTCGGTCCCTGCATGGTCTCCAGTGAAGGCGCCTGCGCCGCCTATTATCAATACGGGAATCCTGAAAATTTGCAAGGCTTTTAGGGTAGATATGGAGCAAGCTTATGGATGACAATATTCTTTTAGCCCATGGCAGTGGTGGCAAATTGAGCCACGAACTGGTGGAGAAAAAATTCCTTCCCTTCCTGGCTAATCCAGCATTGAATAAATTGGATGATTCAGCTATTTTCGAAGCCAGTGGGCGCCTGGCTTTCACCACCGATAGCTATGTGGTAAACCCCATCTTTTTCCCTGGCGGCGATATAGGCAAGCTAGCCGTTTGTGGCACGGTGAACGACTTAGCTATGAATGGAGCCAGGCCCCTCTATTTGAGCCTCTCGGCCATCATAGAGGAAGGCTTTCTCTTAAGTAAGCTTGAGCAGATAGTGCAATCAATAAAGAAAGCTGCCGAAGAAGCCGAGGTAAGTATAATCGCTGGGGATACCAAGGTGGTAAATCGAGGACAAGCTGATAAGCTGTTTATCACCACCTCGGGAGTAGGGATAATCTCTCCCGGAATTGATATCTCAGGGGCTAACGCCAGAGCTGGGGATAAGGTCTTGCTGAGTGGCACCATTGGCGACCACGGTATAGCTGTAATGAGTCAGCGTGAAGGATTAAGGTTCTCCATGACTTTGGAAAGCGACTGTGCTCCACTGAATAAATTAGTGTCCCAACTGCTGGAGACCTCATCCAGGATTCACTGCATGCGTGACCCTACCAGGGGTGGGCTAGCGACCACGCTCAACGAATTAGCCCGGCAATCGAAGGTGGGCATTGTGGTAGAAGAGGCGAAGATACCAGTGAAGGAAGAGGTTAAAGCTGCATGCGAGCTTCTGGGCCTGGACCCCATTTATGTGGCCAATGAAGGCAAGCTGGTAGCTGTAGTTGACCCCGCCGATGCCGGTAAGATTCTTGCCCGAATGAGAAAAAATAGCTATGGTAGAGATGCAGCCATCGTCGGCGAGGTAACCAACGAGCACCCGGGGAAGGTGGTAATGAAAACAAAGCTCGGCCCCTCCCGAATCGTTGATATGCTATCCGGAGAATTGCTACCCCGGATATGTTAGATTGTTTGACAGTCAGAATTCGCCAGTGCTACACTTCGCTCACCTGTGAAGCGTATTGGTATTCTGTATCACCCTCGACGGGAGAAAGCCCGAGACTTAGCTGAGAAACTGGAAGAGTTGCTATTCTCTCAGGGAGTCACTTCGTGGCGATGCTCAGCTTGGGATGAGGATGAAGCTAAACCCCAGGTGGCGGACACGGAGTTAATTCTCAGTATTGGTGGAGATGGCACTATCCTCCATTCTGCCCGAATCATAACTCCCCTATCAGTACCCATTTTAGGTATAAACCTAGGCAGGCTGGGATTTATCACGGAGATGGATGGCAATGAAGTTTTGTCTAATTTGCCCGATTTGCTCAAAGGGAAAGGCTGGATTGAGGAAAGGGCCATGCTCGAGGCTCAGGTTGCAAAGAAAAGCTTCCATGCTTTGAATGATGTAGTGCTACGAAGTGTTGCGATCCGCCTGGTCAACATAGAAGCAGAAATTGATGGCACCGCAATAACCACTTACAGAGCCGATGGCATAATTGTGGCCACCGCTACTGGGAGCACCAGCTATTCCTTAGCATCTGGCGGCCCAATTCTTCATCCTCAATCCAATGAAATCGTCCTCCAACCAATATCCTGCCACCTGGGATTGAGCCATGCCCTGGTACTGCCTCCACAGAGCATAGTTGATTTGAAGGTTGCCCACAGGGAAAAGGTCATACTCAGCATTGACGGACAAGTTGAATTGCCACTATCAGACGGGCAAAATATCAGAGTGAAGCTCAGCCCCCACACAGCCCGCTTCTTAAGAATTCACCAGCCAACCTATTTCTATAGTTCGCTGTGGCAAAAACTGGGAGGAAGAAGAAATGAAAGCTGATATAAAAGTTGATAGGGCAAAGGTGAGCGATGCTGCCTCCATGCACCAGATGATCAGTCATTTTGCTGATAAAGGGGAGATATTGCCTCGTGCCTTATCTGAGATATATGAGGATATTAGAGATTACTTCGTAGTCAGGAAAGGAGATCAAGTTATCGCTTGTGCGGCATTGCACGTTACCTGGGTTGATTTAGCTGAAATCAGGTCTCTGGCTGTCTATGAAAAGGAACAGAACCAAAGGATTGGCTCTTTGCTCGCCCAGGCCTGTCTTGAAGAGGCCAAGGAATTAGGAATACCCAGGGTTTTTTGTCTCGTTCGTAAGCCTGCTTTTTTTGAAAAACATGGCTTCCAACTAATCGACAAAACGGAGTTGCCCCAGAAGGTATGGGCAGAATGCTATCGCTGTCCCAAGTTTCCCAACTGCGATGAGGTAGCTCTTATTCGCCACCTCTGAAGCTCTGCAGGCAAAGCGGTGAAATTTTAGCTAAGTAGCAATAGCATGTTGAAGCCGGAAAAGAAGCTAGCCAGTCAACAGATTTATCAGGGGCACGCGGTAAACATACGTGTGGACACCGTGGAGAAAGTTAGCGGCAAAAAAACCACTAGAGACGTGGTGGAGCACAGCGATTGTGTAGCCGTAGTAGCCCTTGATGAACAAGATAATGTCATTCTGGTTCGCCAATTCCGCCATGCAGTGGACAGGTTTCTTCTGGAAATACCTGCTGGCGGCATTGACTCTGGTGAAGAGCCTATTGACTCTGTGCGCCGCGAATTACAGGAGGAAATTGGCTACTTCCCCCAGAAAATAGACAAATTGGGGGGCTTTTACTCCATCCCAGGCTATGGCACGGAGTATCTCCATTGCTTTTTGGCTACCGACCTTGTGCCCGCTCGTCTCGTGGCTGAGGATACTGACGATATCGAGCTGGTCCGACTTTCCCCAGATGAAATCCCCCGACTTATTACCTCGGGCGAAATCTGCGATGGCAAAAGCATCGCCGCCTTGCTTATGTTCCTCTTTAGACAGCAAGGGAAGTAGGCTCGTCTGTAAGGTGGTATCCCGATTGACGCACGTGCCAAATCGACTATTTTACGGTGCAGTTGATGTGACCTAATAATTCAGGAAATTACAACATATATAATTAACAGGATTTTAACACAAGTAGGTTAATATACTCTAAGCTAGAGATGTTGGAAAAACTGAACTGCTACGTGGCAAAAGTATGCATCTTTTTGATTACGGTAGCTCTCATTGCCGGGATGGCAGGCTGTGGCCCTCTTTCTCGAGACCTGAAAATACGGACTTGGTATGATTTAGATGCCATCAGGAACAACTTAGGCGGTCATCACATTCTGATTAACGATCTTGATTCTACTATTGCCGGTTATGCGGAGCTGGCGAGCCCGACAGCCAATGGGGGAAAGGGCTGGGAGCCGATTGGAGGCTATTTTTCTTATATTTTTCAGGGCACTTTCGACGGGCAAGGATACGAAATACGTGACCTATTCATCAACCGCCCTGACGAGCTTTGTGTGGGGCTTTTTAGTATTGTTGATGAGGGAGGGGTTATCGAGAATGTCGGCGTGGTTAACACCACTGTAACTGGCCGTGCTCTTGTTGGTGGTCTGGTGGGAGGGAATGCGGGTACTGTGAGCAACTCCTATTCCGGAAGCAGTGTGACTGGCGAGGAGTGTGTCGGTAGCCTGGTGGGAGCTAATGAGTGGGTGGGTACTGTGAGCAACTCTTATTCTACCGGCAGCGTGACCGGCGAGTGGCGTGTTGGCGGTCTAGTGGGAGATAATCGGGGCACTGTGAGTAACTCTTATTCCACTAGCAGCGTGACTGGCAATTCAGGTATTGGTGGTCTGGTGGGATTCAATATAGAGGAGGGCTCTCTGAGCAACTCCTTCTATAATTACGATGAGGTTCTGATTAATGGGGAGAACATAATTACTATTGGAGCTTTGTTCAATGGAGACTTTGACCAATGGCTTGCCAACGATAAGTTTTTAGATGTCAACGAAAGGCTTTCTCAAGAAGGCGGTTATTACGTGATAAATGATGTAGCTGATTTCAAACAGCTACTCGCCTTTGGTCAGGACAATTCATTAAAATTTAGATTGGAAAACGATCTCGATTTAGGCAGTGAACCCAACTTCTACATCCCTTACTTTGCCGGAGAGTTTGATGGTAATGTTCATAAAATCTCGAACTTGAACTTCGACTTTAACTTTGTTTCGCATGTTGGATTATTTGGATACCTTGCTCTTGGTGGAAAAGTCACCCAGGTCGGTGTCGAGAACGCAAACATAACTGGCGCTAGTTTTGCTGGCTGTCTGGTGGGATACAATCGTGGTGGCACTGTGAACGACTCTTATTCCACCGGTAACGTGACTGGGAGCATAAGCGTGACAGGCAATGAGGAAGGTTTCGGCGGTCTGGTGGGATACAATGTGAAGGGCACTGTAAGCGACTGCTATGCCACGGGCAGCGTGAGTGGCAATTCGCGTGTTGGTGGTCTGTTGGGATATAGTTCAGGCACTGTGAGCAACTCCTATTCCACAGTCAACGTGACTGGCGGCTGGTCGGTTGGCGGTCTGGCCGGACTGAATTCAGGCATTATAGACAACTCATATTCCACCAGCAGTGTGACTGGCGAGTGGTCGGTTGACGACCTGGCGGGATTAAATTCTGACACTACGTACAACTCCTATTCCAACGGCGGCGTGCCTCCCGTGCCTCCTAGCGAAGATGGTGTTGGTGGTCTGGTGGGACGGAATTATGGCACCGTGCACAACTCTTTCTGGGACACCGAAACTAGCGGACAATCTACTTCGGATGGCGGCATGGGCAAGACCACCGCGGAAATGCAGGACATCGCCACTTTCTCAGGGGCGGAGTGGGGCATAGTTGCCGTCGCTCCGGGCGTGACTAACGACGCATACGCCTGGAATATCGTTGACGGAGAGACCTATCCCTTCCTGAGCTGGGAGTCCATTTCTTAACACAACCGGAGCTTAGATGATCGGGCCGAACCTATAATATACCTAAGGGTGAAATCGCCCATTAGCCTGAAATATTACTTAGTGGCACACTAAGATGTACCGTGGCTCCTTAACTCTATAGCATGTCTTGAATACCATACAAAAACTATTGACAATTTCCTAGATAGCGGTATAATATGCTCTACGAGAATCGCCTTTATAAGAAATAGGGTTCAAGACTAACATCAAGGTGGGTGATCAAGTGTGTGCGTCACAGAGTTGCGGCAGTTCCCACAATGCTCAGCCCAGCACATGTAGAAATGTGAACTCGCCTCCCTTTCCCTGCCGCAGCAAAATCAACCCTCCCTTTCGAAATCCAAGGCTGTTTAAAAAATGTGCAGTTGCCCAATTTATTGGTCTTGTAAACAATGACAAATGACAAGGTTCAAAACCAAAATGGGAAAAAGGAGCAGTTTTGGCATTTAAGTATTGGGATTTCAATTGCCATCGGGATTTTTAAATTTGGAATTTGTCCAAGGCGACTACAAAATTTGGAGGTGAAGTATGAAGACAATACTTAGTTCGAGGAGAGACCATTACCTAACAAGACTTAGCATCTTTTTGATTACGGTAGCCTTAATTGCCGGGATGGTAGGCTGTAAGGAAGGATGGGTTGGGTACGACCTCACTATCGCCATCACCGAAGGCGGCTCAATAACGCGCCCCAGGCCCAGGGAGGGAACTTTTACCTACGCCTATGACGCCGGGAAGGTGGTCAACCTGGTGGCCAAACCTGAAACAGGCTACAAGTTTGTCAACTGGACTGGCAACGTGGATGACATTGCCGATGTCGAGGACGCCACCACCACCATCACCATGAACGATGACTATTCCATAACGGCTAACTTTGCCCTGGAAATCCTAGAAATATCCAACTGGTATCATTTGAATGCTGTCAGAGACAACCTGGGCGGTAATTATCTTTTGATAGACAGCCTCGATCGCACCACTACCGGTTATGAGGAGCTGGCAAGTGAGGCAGCCAATCTGGAAAGTGGCTGGGATCCGATTGGAACTGGGGGTCGCCCATTTACCGGAACTTTCAAAGGTAACGATTGTGAAATAAGGGACATGTTTATCACTCGTCCTAACGAAGATTATGTGGGGCTTTTCGGTCATGTTGGTGTGGAAGGAAAAATCATGGATCTCGGCGTGGTGAACGCCACTTTGACTGGCGATGAGAATGTTGGCGGTCTGGTGGGAATTAATGAGGGGGGCACTGTGAGCAACTCTTATTCTACCGGCAGCGTGAGTGGCGGGTCTCATGTTGGCGGTCTGGTGGGAAGGAATAATGATAAGGCCACTGTGAGCGACTCCTATTCCGAAGTCAACGTGGATGGAGATGATGGTGTTGGCGGTCTGGTGGGAAGCAATGATGATAAGGCCACTGTGAGCGACTCCTATTCCGAAGGCAGCGTGACTGGCAAAAATGGTGTTGGCGGTCTGGTGGGAATTAATGACGGGGGCACTGTGAGCGACTCCTATTCCGAAGGCAACGTGACTGGCGAAAATGGTGTTGGTGGTCTGGTGGGAAGAAATTGGGAGGGCACTGTGAGCAATTCCTATTATAATTACGAAGAGGTTCTTATTAAAGAGGCGCACATCATTACTATCGGTGCTTTGTCCGATGAAAGCTTCAAACAATGGCGTGCTGACAAAAAGCCTTTTGATATCAATGAAAGTGAAAGGCTTTCTCAAAAAAATGGTTATTACATGATAAATAATGTCATTGATTTCAAAGAGCTACTCGCCTTTGGTCAAAATCCTTTATTGAAATTTCAATTGAACAGCGACCTGAATTTAAGCGATTTAGGCGATGAAGCCAACTTCTACATCCCTTATTTTGCCGGAGAGTTTGATGGCAATGGCTTCACAATCTCAAACTTGATCTTCAACTTTGATTTTGTTTGCAATGTTGGATTATTTGGATACCTTAAGGATGGAGTAGTCCAGCGGGTGCATCTCGTGGACGTAAACATAACTGGAGCTAATTTTGTTGGCGGTCTGGTGGGAAATAATTGGGAGGGTACTGTAAGCGACTCCTATTCCACAGGCAGCATAACTGGGAATGATGATGTCGGCGGTCTGGTGGGAATTAACGACAAAGCAGGCATTGTGGAAAACTGCAATTCCACATGCAGCGTGACTGGCAATTACCATGTTGGCGGTCTGGTGGGATGTAATTACGGCGATGAGGGCACTGTGCTGGACTCCTATTCCACCGGAAGCGTGTCTGGCAATCGGCGTGTTGGCGGTCTGGTGGGACATAATCATCTGGGCACTATAGATAAATCCTATTCCAACGGCAGCGTAACAGGCAGCGTACTAGACAGCGTAATTGTCGGAGATGTTGTGGGCGGTCTGGTGGGATGGAATGAGGGCATGGTGAGCCAATCCTATTTCACCGGCAGCGTGTCTGGCGACAACTGGGTTGGCGGTCTGGTGGGATGGAATGGTAAAACTGTGAGCAGATCCTATTCCACCGGCAGTGTGTCTGGCGACGACTGGGTTGGCGGTCTGGTGGGAACTAATGGTGTCGAGGGCACTGTGAATACAACTTACTCCATCGGCACAGTGACCAGCGTGACCGGCGATGAGCATGTTGGCGGTCTGGTGGGAGAGAATTTGGGCGAAGATGTGAGCATAGCAAATTCTTTCTGGGACACCGAAACCAGCTTACAAGATTATTCGGATGGCGGAATCGGCCAGACGCCCTATAAAATGAAGAGCTTCGACACCTTCAATTTGGCGGGGTGGAAGATAACGGCAGTCGACAATTCTGATATGCGCCTCAACAAGATATACAAATGGAATATCGTTGACATTGAGAGCTACCCCGACGATGCGACCTATCCCTTCCTGAGCTGGCAGCCTTAAATGGGGTCAACTCTATTTCTCCAACGAGATTGCTTCGACATACCTCGCTTGACTGGCAACGCCATAGAGGCGAAAAAAATAAGTCTGACCCTGTGGTACCCATTGACAGTGACGAAGGGGCAATATAATAATACTATAAGCTAGAGATGTTGGAAAAACTAAGTTGTTACTTGGCAAGGGTTATCATCTTTCTGATTGCGCTAGCCCTAATGGCCGGGATGATAGGCTGTGCTCCTGTTCAGTACAACCTCACCACCTCCAGCACCGAAGGCGGCAAGGTAACCACACCTAGTGAGGGGACTTTTACGTACAACAAGGGAACAGTGGCCAACCTGATGGCCGAGCCTGAAGATGGCTACCACTTTGTCAACTGGACTGGCGAAGTAGGCACCATTGCCAATGTGAACGCTGCCACAACCACCATCATTATGAACGACCACTATTCAATCCTCGCTAACTTTGCCCTAGTAATATGGGAAATAAGGGACTGGTATGATTTGGATGCCATCAGAGACGACCTGAGTGGCCCCTGTGCTCTAATGAACGACCTCGATTCTACCACTGCCGGTTATGAGGAACTGGCGAGTGAGACAGCCAATGGGGGAAAGGGCTGGGAGCCAATTGGAACTGTTGCTGACCAGTTTGTCGGGAGTTTCGACGGTCAGGGATATGAGATAAGTGACCTGTTTATCAACCGCCCTGACGAGATTAATGTAGGGCCTTTTAGTGAGATCGGGCAGGAGGGGATCACCAAAGATATCGGCTTGGTGAACGTTACTGTGATTGGCAATGATTACGCGGGCGGTCTTGTGGGACATAATGATGGCATGGTGAGCGACTCCTATTCCACTGGCAGTGTGACTGGCAATTCATCAATTGGCGCTCTGGTGGGACATAATGGGGGCATTGTGAACGATTCGTATTCCAATGGCAGCATGACTGGCGATTCGCGCGTCGGCGGTCTGGTAGGATGGAATCAGGCTACTCTGAGCAACTCCTATTCAAGCTGCAGCGTAACTGGCGATTCGCGTATCGGCGGTCTAGTGGGGGATAATTGGTATTATGAGGGCACTGTGAGCAATTCATATTCTACCGGCAGCGTGACTGGTTCTACGCAGGTTGGCGGTCTGGTGGGAGTGAATTATTATGGCAGCGTGACCCACTCCTATTCCACCGGTAGCGTGACCGGCTCCTCGCAGGTTGGTGGTCTGGTGGGATGGAACACGGACATCGTGAGTAACTCCTTCTGGGATAGGGTAACTTCCGGGATGGAAGAAAGCGACGGGGGGACAGGCAAGAACACCATGGAAATGCAGGACACTGCCACCTTCACAGACACGGAGACACAAGGACTGGACAAGCCGTGGGATATAATCGCCGTCAATCCTGGCCAGACCAACCCCGCCTATATCTGGAATATCGTTGACGACGAGACTTATCCCTTCCTGAGCTGGGAGTCGTAACTCTTTATACTGCAAGGGAAGTAGGCTTGTCTGTGTGGTGATTTCCCAATTGACGCACACGCTAAATCGACCAGTTGACTATGCAGAGGATGTGACTTGATAATTCAGGAAATTATAACAAGTATAATTAACAGGATTTTAACACAAATGGGTTACTATACTCTAAGGTAAAGATGTTTGAAAAACTGAATTGTTACGTGAAAAGAGTTAGCATCTTTTTGATTGCGGCAGCCTTAATTGCCGGGATAGTAGGCTGTGACGGTGGTGGCGGTGATGGCGGGGGTTATCCTACTCTTCCTCCTTCCCAAAACCTGGAAATACAGACCTGGTATGATTTGGATGACATCAGAGACAACTTGGCTGGCAACCACACTCTGATGAACGACCTTGATTCCACTACTGCCGGTTATGAGGAGCTGGCGAGCCCGACAGCCAACCAGGGAAAAGGCTGGGAGCCGATTGGAACTTTTTTCCCTGAGTGGGGCTTTATGGGTTTTACGGGCACTTTCGACGGACAAGGACACGAGATACGTGACTTGTTTATAAACCGCCCTGGCGAGGATGATGTTGGGCTTTTTATTGGGCTCAATGAGATATATGGGGAAGGGGTCATCAAAGATATTGGCGTGGTGAACACCACTGTGACCGGTGGTGAGGATGTTGGCGGTCTGGTGGGAAAGAATGCTGGCACTGTGAGCAACTCCTATTCCAGCGGCAGCGTGACTGGCAATAACCGGGTTGGCAGTTTGGTGGGAGCTAATTCGGGTACTGTAAACAATTCCTATTCCACAGGCAGCGTGATGGGCAGCAGCGAGCACGCTGGCGGCCTGGTGGGAGATAATAGTGGCACTGTAACCAAGTCCTATTCCAGCGGCAGCGTGACTGGCGAAGTTGTTGTTGGCGGTCTGGTAGGATGGAATTTTGTTGAAGGCACCGTGAGCAACTGCCATTCCACCGGCAGCGTGAGTGGCAATTCAGGTGTTGGCGGTCTGGTGGGCGTTAATTTCATAGGCTCTGTGAGTAACTCCTATTCCAGCGGCAACGTAATTGGCAACGGGGATGTTGGTGGTCTGGTGGGAGTTAATGATGGGGGCACTGTGAGCAACTCCTTCTATAATTATGATGAGGTTCTCATTAATGGCGAGAACGTAATTACTGTGGGAGCTTTGTTCAGTGAGGACTTTGGCCAATGGCTTGCCAACGATAAGTTTTTAAATGTCAATGAAAGGCTTTCTCAAGAAGGCGGCTATTACGTGGTAAATGATGTCGCTGATTTCAAAGAACTGCTCGCCTTTGGCCAGGATGGTTCACTGAAATTTAGATTGGAGAACGACCTGGATTTAGCTACTGAACCGAACCTCTACATCCCTTATCTGGCTGGAGAGCTTGATGGAACTGGTCACAAAATCTCGAACCTGAGCTTCAACTTTTACTTCGTTTCCCAAGTTGGATTATTTGGATACCTTGCTCCTGATGGAAAAGTCACTCAAGTGGGTGTGGAGAACATAAACATAACTGGCTATTCAGGTGTTGGCGGTCTGGTGGGAGTTAATGATGCCACTGTGAGCGACTCCTATTCCAGCGGCAGCGTGAATGGCAATGGGAGTGTTGGCGGTCTGATGGGATTTAATTGTGGCACTGTGAGCAATTCATATTCCACCAGTACCGTCACTGGCGATGAGTATGTTGGCGGTCTGGTCGGATGGAATTATGGCCCTGTGAGCAATTCATATTCAACAGGCAGCGTGACTGGAGTTCATCATGTTGGCGGTCTGGTCGGATCTAACAGAGGCCTCAGCACTGTGAGCAATTCATATTCCACCGGTAATGTCGCTGGCGATGAGTCAGTTGGCGGTCTGGTGGGATCTAACATCGACCGCGGCACTGTGAGCAACTCTTATTCCACAGGCAGCGTGAGTGGCATTCAGTATGTCGGCGGTCTGGTGGGATGGAATGAGGCCACTGTGAGCACTTCCTTCTGGAATACCGAAACCAGCGGACAAGCTACTTCGGCTGGCGGGATAGGCAAGACCACCGCGCAAATGCAGGACATTGCCACTTTCTCAGGGGCTACGTGGGACATAATCGCAGTCGCCAGTCCTAGCACGCCCAACCCTTCCTACACCTGGAATATCGTTGACGAACAGAACTATCCCTCCCTGAGCTGGCAGTCGTAACCATTTAGACGGCGAAATTGGCAATAACTGCTTGCCCCAGTGAGATGCCACCATCATTACAGGGCACTTGCCTGTGGGTAAAAACCTGAAAACCGCTGCTTTCCAGTAAGCTAACCGTTTTTTGCAGCAGTAAGCGATTCTGGAATACGCCGCCACTTAAGGCTACCCCCGACACCATCGGGGTTTCATCGGCTATCAAATGACACATCTCGTTTATCATCCGGGCTACGGTATTGTGAAATTTGACTGATATCATCCCCTTGGAGATACCCTGATGTAAGTCGTCTATTACTGCTGACAGCAGGTCCCTCAGGCGCACGATTCTTATTCCCTCGTCTTCTACTATGTGGTAGGGGTAGCTTTCATTATTACTACGGATTGCTTCGTCGAGTTCCCTCGCTTCGCTCGGGACAGGCCTCGCAATGACGGAAGAGAGAGCAGCCATTTCAAGTTCCACCGCCGCCTGTCCTTCGTAATCTATCTCACCCCTTATACCTAACAGGGCTGATATGGTATCAAAAAGTCGTCCCACGCTTGAGGTAAGCGGTGAATTTATCTTTCTTTCTATCTGGCGCTTGATAACCTCTATTTCCATGTCGTCGGCTTCTCTCATAACGGGTAAATCGTGGTCAAGGGCATTTTCCCCTAGTAGAGTGAGGATATAGCCGATGGCAGTGCGGTAGGGTCTTTTTATAGCTGCGGCTCCTCCGGGCAAAGGCAGGTATTCCAGATGTCCTGCTCGGCGAAAATTACGGCAGTCGGCTACCAGGAATTCCCCTCCCCAGATATTTCCGTCCGCACCCATCCCGGTGCCATCGAAGGCCACGCCTATAACTGCAGATTCCAGCCCATTATCAGCCAGACAACTGGCGATATGGGCATGGTGGTGCTGCACAGGAATAAGCTTCATGCCGGACTCACCTAGCTCCCGGGCATATTTCGTGGCCAGGTAATCAGGGTGAAGGTCATGGGCAATGATTTCAGGCTCTATATGGAAAAGCCTTTTATACAGGGATATAGTACTGTCAAAATGTTCCAGGGTTTCCATATTCTCCATATCGCCAATATGCTGCGATAAGAAGGCATAGTTATCCTTGGTCAGGCAGAAGGTATTTTTCTCCTCAGCGCCGCAACCAATCACCTGTTTGGCCTCAAATGAGAGGCGGATGGGATAGGGAGCGTAGCTACGCGCCCGCCTTATAAGCTGGCTTGTACCCCTTTCCACTATGGCAATGCTGTCGTCGTAGCGGGAGTAGATATCCCGATTATGGATTAGAAAGTAATCGGCAATACCGGAAAGCCTCCTTAAGGCTTCGTCATTGTCTCGGGCGATAGGCTCCTCACTGAGATTGCCGCTTGTCATTACTAAAGGCAAACCCGTATCCCTGAGCAGTATGTGGTGAAGCGGTGTATATGGCAGCATAACCCCCAAGAATCGTAAATTAGGCGCTACCTCCCGAGACACAGATGAGTCCTCCCTCCACCTCACGAGCACGATGGGGCTTTGAGGTGAGGTAAATAAATTTTCCTCCTCCGGCGAGACATAGCAATGCCTTTTAGCTTCGTCGACAGTGGCAACCATTATGGCAAAGGGCTTGGAGGAGCGCTTCTTCCTCTGCCGCAGTGTTTTAACTACGGTATCGTCAGTGGCATCGCAAGCCAGGAGAAAACCCCCTAAGCCTTTAATGGCCACAATTTTCCCTTCCTTGAGGAGTTGACTGGCGGCAGCTATAGGATTCGACCCTGATTCTATCGGGGTTACCAGATTGCCCTGGTTATCAACCAGCTCGACCCGGGGACCGCACTTCGGGCAGGCGTTGGGCTGGGCATGAAAGCGGCGGTCTAGGGGATTATCATATTCTTTTTGACATTGGGGGCACATCTGGAAGGAGCGCATGGTTGTTTTTGGGCGGTCATAGGGCATATCTTCAATTATTGTAAAGCGTGGGCCGCAATTGGTGCAGTTGGTAAAGGGATAGCGGTAGCGGCGGTCCTCAGGATTAAGCAACTCACCAAGGCAAGCCTGGCAAGTAGCAACATCCGGAGAGATAAGTTGATATTTCCCTTCCTGTGCCTGGCTCTGCCGAATTTCAAAGTTTTTATAACCGAGGGGTGGGTGATGCTCGATAGTCACACTCTCAATGTGAGCTAGCGGGGGGGCTTTTGCCTCGAGCTCCAGCTCAAACTGCTCAACAGCTTCTGCTTCACCTTCCACCTCAATCCTGACATCCTCTGAAGTGTTGTAAACCCATCCCTTGAGGTTGTGTTTGACAGCCAGTCCATAGACGAAAGGCCTGAAGCCGACGCCCTGAACAATGCCCCGGACGCTAATAGAAGCTGATTTAAGGGATTGTCTTGTTACTTTTGACATATAAGGCGATTCTTAGGGGAAGCAATAATCGGTAGAATTTATACTAACACGCCCTCGATCTCGGCCATAACCTCTTCGGTAGTAAAATGTCTGTGAGTAATCGCTCCGCTGGGACAAGCTGCGACACAGGTGCCACAGCCCTTGCACAGAGCCTCATTGATATTAGAGACCTTCTTCTCATCGTCAAAAGAAATGGCACTATAAGGGCAGAGAAGATTACAGATTCGACACCCCGAGCAAAGATCTTCGTCGATAACTGCCGTGCTTGCCTCAAGCTCCACCTTGCCTTTGGTGATCATAGCTAGAACCTTGGCGGCCGCCGCCGAGGCTTGAGATACCGTGTCGGGGATATCCTTGGGACCTTGACAACAACCCGCCACGTAGATACCATCGGTCCTGGTCGCTACTGGGTCCAGCTTGGGGTGGCGTTCCAAAAGGAAGCCATCAGCCTTGAGATTCGCGGAGAAGATGTGAGCCACTTTATCGGCATCTTGCTGCGGTTCGATGGCAGTGCAGAGGACGACCATATCAGCAAATACCTGGGTCACCTTGCCGTTATCCGGATCCTCCGCAGTGATATTTAGCTTGCCTCGGTCCACCCCCTTCCCATCGGCGCTGGCGACCTGCTGAACCTTCCCCCGGACGAAGTTCACCCCCTCCCCAACCAATCGCTCGTAGAAATCCTCATAATCCTTGCCAAAGCAGCGGATATCAGTAAATATTTGATAGACCTCGGCATCAGTCTTGTCTTTGATAAGGTGAGAATGTTTTAAGGCATACATGCAGCATACTCGCGAGCAATAG